>Ga0136642_1000087_pt1 | contig 57474 bp, 53 predicted proteins | sample LowCatLa1302831Y_FD_115313 | JGI IMG/M metagenome (GOLD analysis project Ga0136642, IMG submission 115313) | Freshwater microbial communities from Lower Cathedral Lake, Yosemite National Park, California, USA - 13028-31Y | ecosystem: Environmental > Aquatic > Freshwater > Lake ... | reverse complement strand
GCATTGCGGGCGCCACCGGCGCAGGTGCAACGGGCGCAACAGGCGCCACCGGCGTTGCCGGCTCAACCGGCGCGACTGGAGCCGCGGGAATTGCGGGCGCCACCGGCGTTGCCGGCTCAACCGGCGCGACTGGAGCCGCGGGAATTGCGGGCGCCACCGGCGCAGGCACCACGGGCAGCGTCGGAGCGACAGGAAAAACAGGTGCCACCGGAGCCACGGGGATCACGGGCGCCACCGGAGCCACGGGCATTGGCAGCACAGGGTCTAACGGAGTCACCGGCGTCACCGGACCTACCGGTCTCACCGGTGCCACCGGCCCCGCAACGGTATTTTATGACAGCGCGGGTAACGTTGTGGCCTCCCCGAGTCTGCGTAGCCCGACATTGGTTGGTGCTACCGGTAGCAGCAACACGGCCTACGGCTATTCTGCGTTGGCAGCGGCAGCACAACCATTCACGCCGACTACAACGGGAATCCAAAATACCGCGGTAGGCGCGCAGACTTTGACAGTGTCAAATGGCTCCTATAATACCGCCATTGGAGCGGGCGCGCTCACGAGTGACCTTAAATCGAGCTTCGGCGTCGCGGTGGGTGTTAACGCGCTCCATAACAGCATCGGTCAACTACAAGTTAATGGGACCTATAGCGCCTACAATACAGCTGTCGGTGGATACTCACTCTTTACCAACACAACCGGAATTTATAACACCGCCCTGAGTTATCAATCGCTTTATAGCAACACGACTGGGAGCCAGAACACGGCACTCGGCGCCACTGCTTTGCTGGCCAACACGACCGGCATCGCCAATACGGCGGTTGGGACCCCCGTGATGAATGCAAATACGATCGGCATCTACAACACTGCGATTGGTAGCGGCGCCCTCTACGGCAACATCTCGGGCAACTACAACGCGGGATTTGGCCAGAATGCCCTTTACGCAAATACCACTGGCAGCTACAACATCGGCGTCGGACCTGGCGCCGGATCGAGCATCACCACCGGCAGCTATAACATCGATATTGGCAATATCGCAGTCGCCGGTGATTCGGCGACGATCCGCATTGGTAACGCTGGTGACCAGAGTAAAACTTTCGTTGCGGGAATCACTGGCGTTAACGTGACCGGCGGCGCCACCGTCGTTGTCAATGCAAGCGGCCAATTGGGTGTGGCCGCATCATCACGTCGCTATAAAGAAGACATCCAGCCCATGGGCAGCATGAGCGAGCGTCTACTTAAACTGCGCCCAGTGACCTTTCGTTATAAGCAGGCAGAGGCGAGTGGTGAGAAGCCCCTGCAATATGGACTGATCGCAGAGGAAGTCGCCGAGGTATTCCCGGAACTCGTTGTCTACAACACGGCTGGCCAGCCGGAGACGGTCGCGTACCAGCTACTCGCTTCGCTGCTACTGAACGAGCTTGAGAAGGACCATGCGCAGTTGCTCGAGGCGAAAACGCAGATAGCAAACGACCACGAGGAACTTGAAGTTAGCCGTCAGGAACTCGCCGCACTACGCTCACAGGCCACTGAAGTTGAAGCACTTAAAGCGAAAATGCAGACGCTAGAACGCATCACGTTATTGCTCGCGCAGGCAACAGGACTCGACCCACAGGCGCTCAAGGCAGCCGTAGCCCGCGTAGCAGAGCCAGGATCAATAGCAGTTGCTGCAAAGTAATACAGCCACGAGATGGCGCCTTAGTGCGGCATCATCTCGTGGCGCGATCGGACCGCGCTAAAACGCGACGAACGGACCTGGCACAGCATTGATTGTTGTGGTTTCAAAACCCACAAACACGGTGCGTCCAAAGAAAAATGGCAAGCCTAAGTCAAAGGCTCCAGAAATTTGGCTACTCGCAGGTCCCGCAAGACCGGGATCTGCCGTGACGCTACTTGAGATGTTATTCAGATTAGTGACGTTAAACGACACAGCACCCTTGGTACCGTTAAAACCATCCATCTCTAACTGCAACGTGAGATCCGTGGCAGGACAAAAGAACGATGTATTCGGGAACGGACAAACAACCAATGCCGGATTTGAATCGACGTTGTTGAAAAAATATCCATTAGAACCTGAGTCGATAAAACTATTGTTCAAGGTCTTACTGCCGTAGATCGTCGTCAAATAACCCGTGCTCGGACTCGGTTGATAAATCTGTGCGGAACCCAACCCGTTATGCGCTTCGGTACCGATCCCAAAGGTCATGGTACCGGTGACGCTAACCTGGCCAGTGAGTGGAACCGAAGGCAGACTGATTGACACACCATTATTGTCGCTGGCAAAGAAGGCGACCGGGTTTTCCACCTGTTGCTGCACGCCCACCGAAGACGGCGTGCACGTTGTGCTCGTGCAGTAGCTGTAGAACGTCCCATCTGCCGGACAGCTAGGGCCACAATCTTGCAGATAGCTACCGATCCCGATGATGCCATTTGCGCCAAACTGAGCGACTGTGTTCTCAGGATTATCCACCGGCTGGCTGCATGCTGAGGGGACAAGCCCTGCATAGACAGGATCACCAATGACTTGAATCGTGACGCCCGATGCAGTTTTACCGCCGATGGTGAGATCGGCGGCTTTGATTGGACCCCAACTATAGCCGTCCACGAACTGCGTGCACTCGAGGAGTGCTGCACCAGAGGCATCGTTCACAGCTCCAAGATCGCTCTCAGCCACGCCAGCCCCGAGCACGCTAGCCAATACCCTAAACCCAATGGAGCCGGTGTCCACTTGCACATGATCAATGGTCTGGCAGACTGTTTTACTACCCGGCGCACACAGTGTGACCGTTGTGTAGAGCAAATTTACAACGCCGCCACCCACTTCTGCCGGGCCACTGTCCACAATCACCGAAGCGGTATTATTTAAAATCACCGGCGCACTGGAGCCATTGCCCGACAGGCCGGCAGTCACGGTGCCTGCAGCAGCATTCGAAATAATCTGAATGCTTGCCGAGTACGCTTGCACTTTGGTTGGCGCAAAGCTCACGGAGATCGTGCACGAGGCATTTGGTGCCAAAGCACCGTTCACACAATTATTTGACCCATTAAATGCAGTCGGATTGGTCCCACCCAAAGCAATACTTGTAATTGTCAGATCGCCGGGCCCTGTGTTGGTCAGGGTAATCGTTTGCGTACTGCTCACGGTACCGACTTGCTGATCCGCAAATACCACGCTCGCAGGAGTCACCGTCATTACAGGCGCGGTCACTGTCGCAATGCCATTACCCGACAAATTCACCGTTGCAGGACTACCCGCTGCATTTGACGCTATGCTGATACTCGCCGCAAACGAACCGGTTGTGCTCGGTGAAAATGTCACACCAATGACACAGGCTGCGCCGGCATTGAGGCTAGTTCCACATGCATTTGAAAGCTGATAGGCGGCCGCACCTGCACCAGTCAACACGACGCTGGTAATGCTCAGCGAGGCGTTGCCTGTGTTCGTTAACGTCACACTCGCCGTCTGCCCGGCAGTCGCGGCGCCAACTGTCTGGTCGGTAAATACGACATTGGTCGTTGAGAGACTGACCGCGGGCGCCGTCGTGCCACCTGCCCCCGAACCACCACTAGAGCTACCACTGGATCCACCACCACACGCTGCCAAACCAACCGCAAGCAAGGCCAACCCAAACGCCTGCGCAGTCGCACGGCGAAGGCTCACCCCGGCACGGCACCCCATGTCACCAAACTTCAATCCACTCATCCTAAAAGCACCTATCTTCACCGGAGCATCTCCCGTGTCACACCCTGAGGCAGCGTACCTGGCAACAGCGCCGACCCCAACCAGCCGCGTTGGGTGCGCATAACAGTGAGCTCTAGATCCGCCGCATGAATCGTTAATACATGATGGCCGCTGTGCGGCGCGCGCGCCGCTGCGAGGTACCGACTCGCGTAACGACCCAAAAGCGCGCTCGTGTTCGGCGACTGACGCCCCGCCCAGGTGACGGCAAACACTTTACCCGACGCCCCAACATACTGACGTACCACTAGGCCTTGCGGAGTGCGACTCTCATGTAAGGTAAATCCGACCTTCTGAGAAATGACACGAGCGGCTCCCAAGACCGAGGAATCCCGTACGACTGTCGACACGTCGCCGCCTAACTCAGCCAGCGCAGGTGCGCCATACAGAACTGGCATCAGCAACATCCCCGTCAGGAGTACGCGTTTTAGGCACTGAATCACTGGAATCGCTCGCATAATAATCACCACAATGGCGCTAAAGAAGCGTCTGTTGTTATTGACGTACTTTCATCGGACCACAATACTAAAGTGAAGCATACCACCAAAAAGCAGCCGCTTAGGTGGGCGCCACTAGAGGCACGGCTACCTTAAGTGTGTCGCCACGGGCTTTACAAGGAACTGACTTAAAGACCCGCAAAAAATTTCACGCAGTGGCGCTACAATGGACCGTTAGCAGACGGATATCCGTCGCGATAGACTTGAACTTTGCCAAGCCCTTGGAGGGAAGGCGTTCTTTGTTGATCTTCGGAGCTCTGCGTATGCCGAACACCACCGCAAGCGCCCTGTGCGCAATCACCACCACACTGTGCCTCGTGGCTGCAACCCACGCACAAACAGATGCAAGTCCTCCTTCCGACGGAATTGACATGTCGGTCTTACGGGCCGATCCAGCCTTCGCCAGCTGCAAGGCACAAGCGAAAGAAAAGATGTTTAAGGTACGCGATGAGCGACGCGCATTTCTCGCGAAATGCGTTGCAGCGGCAGATGCGAAAGCGACGCAGGAGCCTGCGACACACACACCTGCAAAGCCAGCCGCACCGCCAGCCACAACGCCAGAGCCGAAAAAATAAACCGGCTATCGGCCCGTCACAGCAAGGACCGCAAGCCGAGTCAGGGGTTGGCTCAAAAAAACAGCGGCTACGGCCCGAAACGATGTCCGCGTGTTACGCAGTAGTCGAGCCATTTGTTCAGCAGCATGTTACGAGACCAGCGCGCGGCAAGGCCCTCAGCCTGAGGGCCTTGGGCACTCGCACCCACACTGTGCGCCTCGGCAACTCGTGCGTCGTGGTAAACCCGCACCATCAGATCAGGGGTATCCGCCCCGAAACCTAGCCGATGAAATGGATACGTCAGTTTTAACATCGAGGTATACGGACCGTGCTCCAACACCAACAGCGTCAACTCACAATCGTCAACCACCTGCGAGACATGCTCGCCCTGCAAGCGGTGCAGATCGCCAATCAACCAACCAAGGCGAATGTAGTTACTCTCATACAAACTCATCAGCGCCACGAAGCTTTGCGGGCTTGAGCGCCAAGACACTCGACATAACGTATCAGTAAGCATGGATCGACTATAGCACAGGCCTTTTATGGATTTTCAAGCGCCAAGCGCGCGTCAACTTTCATGCCAAAATTTTTAAGGCTGCAGTCGTCGTTCAATTTTTGTTTTGTGAAGGATACGGCTCCCGAGTTCCTCAATCGAACAGCCGGTCGTATCAAGAAATGGGATTCCAAACTTAACGAACATCGCTTCAGCCAAGCGAACCTCATAGGCAACTTGCTTCGCTGATGCATACGTGCTGTCTGGCCGTCGCTCATGTCGGATTTGTTGCAAACGATCGGGCCGAATGGTCAAACCATACAGCTTTGGCTTGTGCTCTAAAAGAACCTCAGGCAACCGCCCTGACTCAAGATCGTCCTCTGTCAACGGATAGTTAGCAGCAAAAATTCCGTAATGTAACGCCATGTACAAACACGTCGGCGTTTTACCCGATCGCGATACTCCCACAAGGATGACGTCAGCCTTGGCGTAGTCGCGCGTTCGCATCCCATCATCATTTGATAATGCAAAATTCGTCGCGTTGATGCGTGCCGTGTAACCCGCGAGATCTGCCATGCCGTGCGCGCGCCCACTGGCGTGGGAGCTTTTAGCGCCAAGAGCTGCCTCCAACGGCACCAAAAACGCTTCAAAGAAATCCAAGAATACCCCATTGGCAGTCTTGACCTCTTCACGCAAGGCATCCTCTACGAGCGTGCTAAATATGATGGGGGGCGTGCCTTCACTCGCTGCGGTGGCATTGATTTGCTCGCGAGCCTCAATTGCTTTAGCCCGCGTCGCGACAAATGGAACTGTAATTGACCGAAACTCGAGCCCATCAAATTGGGTCAAGAGGCTATGACCCATAGTCTCGGCGGTAATACCTGTTTGGTCGGACACAAAAAAAACGGTACGTTTAGACACGATGGTCCCTTGGCTTTTGACGGACTTCAGTGTACCGCGCAAGGGGACTCGCAGATACCCGCGAATTCCTCACCGGACATGCCCAGGATACGGCACAATTCGCGCCATCAAGGGCCGGAAAGGTCGGTCGCCACAGTGAGTCAGCCGTGATCACGCATATTATTCCGTTCAAAGACTTACAAATGAGTGACGTCGAGCGAGTTGGCGGCAAGAATGCCTCCCTCGGCGAGATGATCAGCCATCTCACGGGTCTTGGCGTTCAGGTACCCGATGGATTCGCCACCACCGCCGATGCATTTCGGGAGTTTCTGTCACAGGACGGCCTCGCCGAGCGGATTACAGGAAAACTCACCGGCTTAAATGTCGATGATGTTGTGACGCTGGCACGCGTTGGTGCCGAAATTCGTGAGGCCGTGCTCGCTACGCCCTTTCCGCCCGCACTTGAGCACGCCGTCGTTAACGCATGGGCTGCGATGGGTGGGGAAAAAATTGCTGTCGCGGTCCGCTCCTCGGCGACTGCCGAGGACTTGCCGGAAGCGTCTTTTGCTGGCCAACAAGAAACCTTTCTGAATGTTGTCGGAAAAGAATCACTGCTCCACTGCATGCACGAGGTGTATGCGTCTTTGTTCAACGATCGGGCCATCGCCTACCGAGTTCACCAGGGCTTTGAACACAGTCATGTCGCGCTCTCAGTCGGTATTCAACATATGGTGCGCAGCGATTTAGGCACAAGCGGTGTGATGTTTACGCTGGATACAGACTCTGGATTTCGAGATGTGGTGTTCATCACGGCGTCCTACGGCTTAGGCGAAACCATCGTGCAAGGGGCTGTGAATCCTGATGAGTACTACGTTTATAAGCCCTCGTTGCGCGCAAAACGCTCGGCTATCGTGCGCCGTAACCTAGGCAGCAAGGCAATCAAAATGGTTTATGCCGCTGACGGCGGCGCGGTCAACGCAAGCAAGACCCGACGAGTCGAAACTGTTGATGTGTCTGCTGCTGATCGAGCGAGATTTTCGCTCAGCGACGAGGACGTCACCGTGCTCGCAACCCAAGCTTTGCTCATCGAGGAGCATTATCGCTGCCCCATGGATATCGAATGGGGCAAGGATGGCGCGACTGGCAGGATCTACATTTTGCAGGCACGGCCAGAGACTGTCCAGAGCCACTCTGGTCGCTCGATCGAACGATTCACGCTTAAAATGCGCTCCAAGGTGCTTGCCACTGGACGAGCCATCGGTAGTCGCATCGGGGCAGGCCCTGCGCGCATCATTAGCGACATACGCGAAATGGCGCGAGTACAGACGGGCGACGTCCTCGTCGCGGATATGACTGATCCCAACTGGGAACCCGTCATGAAGCGCGCCTCCGCCATTGTGACGAATCGCGGCGGCCGCACGTGCCATGCCGCAATTATCGCGCGTGAGCTTGGTATTCCGGCCGTAGTGGGTTGCGCAGATGCTACCGAGACCCTGACTGAGGGCAGTGATCTGACCGTGTCCTGTGCGGAAGGCGACACGGGCTACGTGTATGCAGGCAGATTGAACTATGAGCGCCAAGCAGTGGAGCTTGATGCCATGCCAGAGTCCCCTGTGCCGATCATGCTGAATGTGGGCAACCCCGACCGGGCGTTTGACTTTGCCGGCATTCCAAACAGGGGAGTCGGCCTTGCGCGACTCGAATTCATCATCAACCGCATGATCGGCGTCCATCCGCGCGCACTATTGGAGTTTGATACGCTCGAGCCGGCGCTACAGGAGACGATACGTCACCAGATTGCCGGATACCGAGATCCTGTGTCGTTTTATGTCGACAAGCTGACCGAGGGTGTCGCGCAGATAGCTGCCGCTTTTGCGCCCAATCCGGTCATCGTGCGGCTCTCTGACTTTAAATCAAACGAATATGCCAATCTCATCGGCGGCAAGGTCTACGAGCCGCACGAAGAAAACCCCATGCTTGGGTTTCGTGGTGCAGGCCGTTACATCGATGAATCCTTTAAACCGTGCTTCGAGCTTGAGTGTCGCGCACTGAAACACGTCCGTGACGAGATGGGACTCACCAACGTGCAGGTCATGGTGCCCTTCGTGCGTACTTTGCGCGAGGCAGAATTGGTGACCGAATCGCTTAAAGCGCAAGGGCTCGGCCGCGGCGTGAACGGCCTGAAAGTGATCATGATGTGTGAACTGCCAACCAATGCACTGCTCGCCAAAGAGTACTTGCGCTTCTTTGATGGCATGTCGATAGGCTCGAATGACATGACGCAGTTAGTACTCGGTCTTGATCGTGATTCAGGTATCGTCGCAAAGTACTTTGATGAACGGGATCCTGCCGTCAAAGCCATACTCTCAATGGCCATTAGCGCCTGCAAGGAAGCAGGAAAATACGTCGGTATTTGCGGTCAAGGACCATCGGATCATCCGGAGCTTGCACGCTGGCTTGTGGACCAAGGCATCAGCAGTATCTCGCTCAATCCGGATAGTGTGCTTGAGACGTGGCTCTATTTAGCGTCAAACCGCGACTAAGAGAGTGCCGCGCGAGCGGCCTCCCAGTTGCGCCCATCGTAGGGCCGTAAAATCAGCTGCGTCACGGTGCCAGGCTCAAGGCATCTTGCATGCACGCTAAGGCCCTCAGGGTGCGACCGTGGCACGTAGAAGGACTTGATGCCACATTGGCGACAAAACAAGTGCTGCGCTTGATTGGTATTGAAGCGGTATTCAAGCAGACTATCAGCACCGCGAATGAGCTGAAACTTCGCTTTATCGACAATCAAATGCAAGTAACCAGTTTTTACGCACACCGAGCAATTGCACTCCAAAACCTCGATGACTGAGGGCGCACGTACCTCAAACGCGACCGCACCGCAATGACAGCCGCCCCGATGCACGACATCCGGCGCAGCCGACAACCCTGCCGCGTCTGTACGACCTTTGATCGATGTACTCATTCGCAACTGCCTCCAGTGCTTAAGCGCGCCTGCGGACTTGCCAATATGGCATAGCTACGTCCGCCGGGTCGTTGCAGGACACACTCCACGCGCAGTGGCGCCAGTGACGGGGGTAGCTGAGCAGCTGCACTGTCGATCAGCGAGACAGACGGCGCAACTGGCACGTATCCAAGAAACCCAAGCCAAGACTGCCAGGTCCAATGCGGGGTCTTCGGCACTAGCCATAACACACGCGTCTCAGGATCGCTCGTCAACACCGACAGCATATGCGCAGCACCGACATGGGCCGCCGTCACGTCGACACCTTGCGCGATCACACTTTGCGTACCCAGCGGCTGTGGTGCATCACGCGCGGGCAAGTACAGCTCCACCATCGCGACGGTCGTCTCATCGGGCTCCAGCAGCATTAGGCGGGCATCACCCACCGCGTGGGTAATCCGCTCAGCCACAACCGCAAGACTTTGCCATTGGTTCAGTGGTCGTAGCAGCGCTCCGAGTCCTAGCGTCAGCACCAGCGCGAGCGCCAACGACAGCCGCGGCAACGAGGCGTCGGCAGCCACCGGCAAAGTGGCACACAGGTATAGTGCCAAAGCACAGGCTGCCATCCCAATCACGCCGAGCCCCGTCATCACCGGGTCGTGCAGCGCAGGCGCTAGCGTAATTAACGCGATCGCAACGCCGAGAATCAGCGCAAGTAACCCGATACACAGGCCCGTACCCCGCCATGCATATCGCTCCCACCGATCAAGGGCCGTGCGCGCATGACCCACATAAAGCCCCGTTGCGAGCGCAAAGCCAAGTGCGGGTGGGCCGTAGTACACACCACGCGCTGTCGCGGCCACTGATAACAGCACGGTGGCCGGGACAATCGCGCCGAGCGCTAGCCGCCACGCCGTTCCCTCCGGGCCTTGCGCTCTAGCGGCTCGCCATGCGCGTCGCAGGCCAGCAATTGCCAACAAGGTCCACGGCAGCAAATAAAGCGGCAACTCCAACAAGTACTTAAATGGGGTGTTGTGGTGACCTGTTGCAAAATCAAGCGCCTGCGGTGCGGCGATTGAAACCAACCGACCCACGAGGTTGTACCAAAAAAGTATGCGTAAGGCCTCAGGTCCACTAGGCGACACGTAGACCCAACCGACCCATAGTGCGATGGGTACAAGCCACAGCAGTGCGCCTGCCCAGAACTCAATGCGGGTGAACTCTTGCCAACGACGCTCAAACACCACGACCGTTGCCAGCGCACAGACCGGCACCATCCAACCGGCCGGGCCCTTGGCAAAGAATGCAACCAGCAAGCCTAAATGAAAGACCGCATAGCCACGTAAACATGTGGCCGAGTCACGCGCTGTCAGTCCGCGGTATGCGCCGAGTAATGCCAACGCGACACCGGCTAGTAAGGGCGCATCCGTGGCAAGCCAAACCGACACTTGATAAAGCTGTAAAGCGGTCGCCGTCACAAGACCCGCGGTATAGCCCGCAGCTGGGCCCACCGCTTGGGTTGCCAGCGCGGCAATCGCAAGAACTGCGACAAATAAATACAGCACGTTCGGCGCGCGGGCGGCTAGTGGCGATGGACCGAAGCTCGCGACCGCCGCGCCACCTAGCCAATACAACAGAGGCGGCTTCTCCGCAAAGGGCTTGCCTCCTAACTGAGGCAATGCATGATCTGCCTGATGAGCCATGCTCACCACCATGCTGCCCTCACGTGGCTCATCTGGCGTATAAAAAACGCGGCCGAAGATTCCAACCAATGCAATCGGAATAATAATCAGCAATAAGCGACCAAGCGGCACTTTATTCACGAGTGCTTTACGAAGAATGTATTGCGGTAGTGCTGTAGTTCCGCAATCGAGTCGCGGACATCATCAAGCGCCTGATGGGCATTTGATTTCTTAACACCCTCGAGCACGCTTGGCGACCAACGCCGCGCGAGCTCTTTTACTGTACTGACGTCAAGATTGCGGTAGTGAAAAAACTTCTCGAGGATTGGCATGCTGCGCGCTAAAAAGCGCCGATCTTGGCAGATACTGTTACCGCACATGGGTGATATACCGCGTGCCACCCACTGCTCCAAAAAGGCCACTGTTTGGCGCTCGGCATCGGCTTCTGAAAGCACACTCGCACGCACGCGCTCGATGAGTCCGCTGGTACCGTGCGTACGCAAGTTCCACTCATCCATCCGCGCCAATACTGCCTCACTCTGATGGACCGCAAGCACCGGCCCCTCCGCCAGAATACGTAGATCCTTGTCGGTCACGATCGTGGCAACCTCAATAATGGCATCGGTCTCGGGCACGAGTCCGGTCATTTCGAGGTCAATCCACACGAGGTTGTCAAGATGTTGCGGCATAAGTGTTATTGCGACTCATTCTAGCAGAGGCTACAGTGCATTCTCTTTACAAGGCGTTCGAATGCACAAGTTGACTATTTTTTTTCTGATCATGCTAGCCCTGCAAGTGACAATCCGCGCGTGGCTTGCCCAACGGCAATTGATGGCGGTGCAGGCACATCGGGGGGCCGTTCCGCCCGCCTTTGCGGAGGCAGTATCGCTCGCGGATCACATGCGGGCCGCTGATTACACCGCCAGCAAACTCACTTTTGGTCGCCTAGAACTTGCTGTCGAAACGCTGCTTTTACTCGGAATTACCCTCGGGGGCGGCTTTAATCTGATCGATCAAGGACTAAGACACTGGCATTTACCAGCTCTGTGGCACGGGGTAGCTTGCCTGATCTGCCTCGCCTTTGGAATGAGCCTTGTCGGCTTGCCACTGTCCGCCCATGCCACCTTCAAAATCGAAGCGCATTTTGGCTTTAATCGCACCACACTGCGAATCTTTGTGACAGATACCGTGCAGGCGGCCCTACTAACCTTAGCGCTTGGTATCCCCCTACTCGGCGTCCTGCTCGCCCTCATGGGGGCAATGGGTAGCCTATGGTGGCTGTACGCTTGGGCCGCCTGGGTACTATTCACGGTGGCTATTAGTTTTGCATGGCCCCGCTTTATCGCGCCGCTTTTTAACCAGTTCAAGCCACTTGAGCCCGGCGCCCTACGCGACGTGGTCGAGGCCGTCATGCAACGCTGCGGTTTTGCGGCGGACGGTGTTTTTATCATGGATGGGTCGCGCCGCTCAGCGCATGGCAATGCGTATTTCACAGGAATCGGGCGCCACAAGCGTATCGTCCTATTTGACACGCTCGTTGATCGTCTGACCCCACTTGAAGTCGAAGCAGTCCTAGCACATGAGTTGGGACACTTTCGATTGCACCACGTTCGGATTCGTTTGTTGGTGACCTTCGCACTTTCTTTTTTTGGCTTTGCTTTGCTCGGCTACGCGGCCGGCCAAGCGGAGTTTTATACGGCACTTGGCGTCAGCACAAAAAGCACCTCGGCCGCTCTTGCGCTTTTTGTACTCGTGATCCCCGTTTTCACCTTCATTTTAGAACCGATTGCGAGCTATTTTTCCCGCCGCGATGAGTACGCTGCCGATCGATTCGCGGTTAGCCACAGTGGTGGTGCAGCATTAGCCAGAGCCTTGGTCAAACTCTATCGAGATAATGCATCGACGCTCACGCCCGATGCGTGGTATTGCGCCTGGAATAACTCTCATCCTCCCGCAACAGATCGCATCCGAGCGCTCGGTAATCACGCGTGACACGCGCGAGCACACAGTCCAACGATATCCCGTCGTTGTCCCTTGGCCAGATTGTAGCGAGCCACGGCCGTCAGGTTGTGGTAGAAATCGAATCAGGCGTGCGCTTACCGTGCCGACTTCACGGCCGCAAGCTTAGCGTTGTGTGCGGTGATCAGGTGGAATGGGCCTATGCGCCTGCCGATCCATCCCAAGGATTAGTCTACCGAGTGCTGCCACGACAATCGCTGCTGTCACGCCTTGTGGCCAATGGCATGACAGAGCCTGTGGTTGCCAACCTATCCTGCTTAGTTGCGGTTGTCGCACCACGGCCCATGCCGGACTGGTTTATTGTTGATCGGTATCTTGCGGGTTCTGCATGGTCGGGGCTCGACGCAATACTCGCCTGCAATAAATCGGATTTAGTCGCAGCAGGATCTCGCTCCACTGACCGTGATGATCTTACGCTCGAGCTGGCGATGTATGAACGTCTCGGCTATCGCATCGTGCACACGTGCGCGCACACCGAAAATGGCACTGACGGACTCGTCGGCATGCTAGCCCACGCCACAAGCGTGCTGGTCGGCCAGTCGGGTACCGGCAAGTCGAGCTTACTCAATGCCTTGGTGCCTGAAGCCCACGCCGTAACCCAAGAAATCTCACGTGCGACTGAGGAAGGTAGGCACACCACAACCACATCGGTGTTACACCGACTCAAAGGTGGAGGTGCGTTGATCGACTCGCCAGGCGTGCGTGACTACGCCCCGCCCCTGCCGCTACTGCGTGAGGTGGCTAGTGGCTTTCGCGAAATCGATACCACTGCCCGCGGCTGCAAGTTCCAAGACTGCTTGCACCTGAGCGAACCTGGCTGTGCCGTGCAGACAGCACTTGCACAGGGGCTGATTCATGCGCGCCGCTACGATAGCTTCCGGCGCCTGCTCACCCTGACACGTGAGTTTGCCGCACGCGCTGCCAACAGGCCCAATATCAGACGCTAAACGGAGGGCTGCACTCTGCGCCTTATTGGTTTAGGGCGACTCAAAACTGTGCCGGCCGGCCAGTGCGTGCGCGAGCGTACCGCCATCCACGTATTCAAGCTCACCGCCAACTGGAACACCGTGGGCAATGCGACTCGCTTTGACACCGCGCCGCCGCGCGAGCTCCGCGATAAAATGTGCAGTCGCATCGCCCTCGACGGTCGGGTTCGTAGCCAAAATCAGCTCGCGCACCTCGCCGAGTTCCAAAATTGTCTCGAGCGCAGCAATACCAAGCTCCGCGGGTCCAATACCATCGAGGGGGGACAAATGCCCCATCAACACAAAATAGCGTCCCCGAAAACCGCCGGATTGCTCGACCGCGACCACGTCTGCGGGCGACTCAACCACACACAAAAGCCCTGCCTCCCGTTGAGGGTTTGCACAAATGGGACAGACATCGCTATCACTCAGCATCCGGCAGCGTTGACAATGGCCTACCGTCTCAACAGCATCGTCGAGCGAGCGGCTAATCTCACGGGCCGCGTCTCGATCACGTTCCAACAAATGAAATGCCATGCGCTGGGCGGTCTTCGGGCCCACACCAGGCAAACGCCGTAAGGCGGCAATTAAACTCGCAAGCGCCGGGGAATAATTCACAGCACTTAAAACGGCATCTTGAAACCGGGCGGCAACTGCATGCCGCCCATCATGCCGGACAACTTACTTTGCGACTGTTTTTCAACCTTCGTCGCCGCATCGTTAAACGCAGCGGTTAGCAGATCTTCCAGCAACTCGCGATCATCGAGAGGCGCAGCTGGGTCTATCGCTACGCGACTCACCTCATGCTTACCGTTCATGATGACTTTGACCATGCCACTACCGGATTCACCGGTCACCAGCATGGTGGCAAGCTCAGCTTGTGCTTTGGAAAGATTTTCTTGCATTTGCTGCGCTTGACGCATGAGATTACCCATTCCACCTTTCATATCGACTCCTCACTCCGAAAACGACCAACGGCCACCAAGCAATCAACGCGCAGGCTTAACAGTATTTGCTTGCAGACTGGCCCCGAACTGTTCCTTCAGGGCACGTATTGCCGGATCCGCATCGAGCGCGGCGCGCGCTTGCGCAATCTCCTGTTCCCGACTTAGTGCGTCACGTCGTGCGGGCGTATCGGCAGGCCCAATCGCGTCAGCAACCTCAGCCTCGTCCCGTTCGATCACCAGACGGACGGCGCTGCCTAAATACTTGGCGACTGCCTGAGCTAAGCGCTCTTCAGTGCTCGGAGTGCGTAGTGCCTCGCTGCGTTTATCAAGCCGCAACCGCACCACATCAGCCTCACGCCCTACCCAACTACAGTTCGCACCTAACTGGTGAGCTGCGCCAGAAATACCTAACTGTGCAAGCATCTGCTGCCAGTCATCAGCAACTGACGCTGGCCGCTCTGCCGAACGCTCAATGTGACGCGGATCCGGAGCGCTTGAGGCAATCGGCGCGCGCCGCGGCGCGGGCGCCACCGCCTCACTCACCGTCGCAAGCAGCTCTTCAGATGATGTCATTGGCCTAAAGGCCAACAGACGCAAGAGCGTCATCTCAAACCCGATACGGGGCTCGGGCGCAAGAGGCAAGTCTCGCCGGCCGAGGATGCAAATCTGGTAGTAAAGCTGCAGATCCTCTGGCGCAATCGCTGCCGCAAGCCGCGTTAGAGTCGCAGCATCGAAGCCGGCATCAGCGCCGGAGTTTGGAACGAGTTGCGTTAGCGTGAGCCGCTCTATCAACAAGGCCAGCTCTACCAGTACCTGATCATAATCAGGCGCTTGCTCATCCAGCAACTGCAATGCCGCCAACAAGCGCCCTGAATCAGCCGCAATTAAACAGTCGAGCAAGTGAATCACATGCTCACGATCAATCGTGCCGAGCATCGAGCGCACGTCAGCCTCAGTGACACTGCCAGCACCAAACACGAGCGCCTGATCAAGTAATGACAGCGCATCACGCAAGCTGCCGTCAGCGGCACGCGCGAGCAGCGCCAACGCGGCCGCATCATGCGGCACCGACTCAGCAGTCAAAATTTCTGTCATTCGTGCCGCGATGAGATTCGCTGGCAAACGCTTTAAGTGAAACTGCAAGCAACGTGACAGCACTGTTGCCGGTAGCTTCTGCGGATCCGTGGTCGCCAACAAGAACTTCACATGCGGCGGCGGCTCCTCTAGCGTCTTTAACAATGCGTTAAAGGAACTACCCGATAACATGTGCACTTCATCGATGAGATAGACTTTATAACGGCCGCGAGATGGCGCATACAGCACGTTCTCTAGTAACTCTCGGGTGTCCTCAACTTTCGTGCGCGAAGCCGCATCCACTTCGATCAAGTCGACAAAGCGACCTTCGTCAATTTCAAGGCACGCCGCACACACGCCGCAAGGCGTGGCACTGACACCTGTATCGCAGTTCAATGCCTTGGCAAAAATGCGGGCGATCGTCGTCTTGCCGACACCGCGGGTACCTGTAAACAGCACAGCGTGATGCACGCGATCGGTATCGAGCGCATTACTCAGCGCACGCACGACATGATCCTGGCCCACAAGTTCTGCAAACTTACGTGGTCGCCACTTCCGAGCAAGCACCAAATAACTCATAAACGTCCCATTCTCGGCACAGACTCTCGCACGATGGAGGTGGCGGCCCGCGCCAGCACCCCTCCGGCACCCGATCATACCGCTACCGCTGCTCCCTTCCGGGCCTGACGGGGTTTACGGCTAATCGTCGCGGAGGAACCGACGCGGGCCACCATTGGAAACAAGTACTTAAGCGAATAACCTACGAGTAATACTCAATCAAAGTCTCGCTCACTCGGCGCCGCGGGACGTTACACGGCACGCAGGGTAGCGTCAATGAGCCTCACGTTGCAGCGGCTAATCGATTTGAGGCTCAGCGACCCCATTGCTCACAACCCCACCAACGTCAAAGACCCCCTCGCCTCAGCCGCTAACGACGGCTGCAGGCAGCAGGCCCCACTTAGTGGCTCAACTCTTCCACCAACCGCTCGGCGTGGTAGACCGACTTGAGCGCTCCAAGAATCCCCGTCACATCCACCGCTACGGCACGATTCACTGCAGCGTCATAACCGAAATCACCACCCAGCGACTGAATATTGCCATCAAAGATGAGCCCAATTGCATCACCATTACGACCGATCACCGGCGAGCCTGAGTTACCGCCGATAATGTCATTAGTTGAAGCGAAGTTAAGATTCAGATTCGTATCAATCGTCTTCTCGGCGGCTACCCAGGTTGCAGGCAATGCAAATGGCTCACGCCCGGTCGCATGCCCATACGCACCGCCAGCAGAAGTAGTCGGTGCAACCCGATGACCATTCTCTACATAGCCCTGAACGGCTCCATAAGAAATGCGCAGCGTGAAGGTCGCATCCGGATACGTATTTTTACCGTCCAGCTTAAAGCGCGCTTTCGCAATCAAACCTGCATTGCGCGTCTCAACCGCGCGCACGTTATCTTCGATGTCGACGCGTACAACTCGGGACATTTGATCAAGAGTACGAGCGAATTCGATTGCCGGATCATGATAGGCGCTTATTGCAGCAGGACCCCCTTCAAAGAGTTGCGTACGCAGCGTGGGATCCCCGAGCTGGGTGTTCCCCACAATCTCAGCAGCAATCTCCTCAGGACTACGCTTCCCTAACAAACGACGTACGTCAGGATCCTCGGTGCCTAGGTACTCGCGCACCTTGGTCAGCCACCATGCAATGAGCGTTTGTTCCAGTTTTGCATGAACGGGTTCTGGAGTCGTAATCTGCGCGCGCAATGCGGGTAGGTTGGAGTTCCCGTACTCTTCAAGCCGCTCGCCATCCGGCTTTGCTGACTCAACGGCATAACGGTCAAGCGCCCGAACACGACCCACAAGCTTCAATGCCCGGGGAAACCCTTCAAGTAGCGAGTACCTGACATAGATATCGCGCTTATGCTGCTCAGCGGCTGCGATCGCCTCCCATGCACGACTGGTAGTCGCTGCAAGCTCAGTGTCTTTGCTCACGCGTTGCCTTAGATCCGCCTCAGCCTGCACCTTGTCGGTCAGAATTGAGCCTTGCACCAGCGAGAGCTGGCGACCTTTGAACGCTTTCAGCGAGTTCTCGATCCCAAACCGTGTCGCTGCAGAGATCCGCGCCTCTTCTGGCCCCTGACTCGCAAATTCGTTCAGTAGCCCACGCAGCTCCGAATAGAACTCGAGCAAAAACGGATGCATCACATCGCGTTGAAACTGCAATTGCGCCAAAGTGTCTTCACGCGACGTATTGCCCGGGTTGCCACTCGTAAAGGCAAGATCGCCCTCACGCACGCCCTGGCGTGCAAACTTTAAGTATTCGGCTGCCTTCAGTGGCTTCCCATGGTCATAGATACGCACGAAAGACACATCTAAATCGTAACGAGGAAATGTAAAGTTATCTGGATCACCGCCAAAGAAAGCGATCGCATGCTCTGGCGCAAAGACCACGCGCAGATCCTGATAGCGGCGGTATTTATACAAATTGTAGACACCACCTTGGTACAAGGTCACCACGTCGCATCTCACATCAGCGCTACTCGAGCAACTGCGCTCGAGCTGCGCCTTAATCGCGCGCTCCGCTTCATGAAATTCTTTGCCTGACTTGCCGGCGGTGGCCGCATCGACAGCCGCGGTGACGTCACTAATGTCGACGAGTTGATCGCCTTCCAGATCCGGGCACTTCTGCTCATCCTCGCTACGGACTGCTAAAAACCCAATCGTCTCAAGATCGTGCTGACTGTCAGAAAGACCTGCAAGACACTGCCGTACGCAATGGTGGTTGGTCATTACTAAGCCATCCGCTGAGACAAGGCTGGCAGAACACCCTTGCGCTAAGCGAATGCTGGCGAGCTGTGCGTGCTTGAGCCACGCCGCATCTGGCGCCCAGCCGTAGTGCGCTTGGACCCGGGCGGTAGGGAAGTTGTCGTAAGTCCACATGCCCTCGTCCGCATGAGCGGCGGCACAGACAAACACGATGGCTAGCAGGAACAAATACTTTGCATTTCGCATTAACATGACCCTCATAAAGACAGTAACGCCGCTCACGGCTGCTGGCTACAACAGGCAACACACCAACGGCGCGGGCCTTGCCGCTTTACAGAGTGATGTCGCGCTACGCACCGAAGTATGAATAGGATCGCCAGGCCTGCGCTAACCGCGGTGCCGGCCGCATAAAACACTGACAATCTGAATAAAAACCGGAGCCGCAATGCTGCCCGGCCCGGTTCATTGTACCCACAAAGCAGGCGGCCGGCGCACACCCAAATGAAGTCAAAGCGGCCTCCGGCACGGCGCCGGGCCTCTGCGGATCGGGCTTCCCCAAAACAGGGAATTTTTCAGCGATGCTCGATGACCTCAGGATGTTTTCCACCCCTTCGCCCAACTGAAATCTCTCGCAGCAACAGCACTTTACGACATTTGTTATAAAAAGGAGCGCAAATCAAACAGCAAACAGAGTCTCAAATTACAGGGAAGCACGCTCCCCTGAAGATAACCTCACTACACACTTCGAGACGTCTGATACTTCAAACCGTGTGCGGCAACCGGTCGACCCAAAACAATGGTGCATGAAATGGCGCACCATAAAATACGTAGCCATGACTCAAACTTCCCAGCGGAAATGCAAAGGATCGAATATAAATTACAAGCTAATAAAGAAGGAGATTTTAACGCGATTAAACGCGCTATTATTAAATTAGTACAAGACCATAGTGATATAATTGCAGAGGGAAAAAGAATTTATGAATATGAAAGTATCACCCCTACTCGAAAGCGTCTTCAAGACAACGAAGAACGCATCGAACCGAACCTAAGCTATGAGAGGATTTTTAAAGGCGACCGCGAATCTGGCGCAAAAAACAGAACCGAACAACGAGTACAGCCGTCTATTATTTCAGGCCGTGGAACTTCTGGACAAAGGAGTGAAGCCGGGATTAGTGGCAGCGAGGATGAGGGATCTGGGGCACTAAGTCCGCAATACCAGACTCGGTACAAAGCCCCCCCTTGATAATGCTCCGCGTGATCCGGAAGATATTATTCAAGACAGTATGTTATCTGGAAAGCTTGAGAAAAAGTTTCCGACCATTAATGAGATACGAGAACTTGCTCATAAGGGGTATGAAACATACATTCGAGAATTCCAGAATATCTATCGCCCGTTTAAAACGCGGCAAAACAAAATGGATCTTCTGGGTAACCTCGTCGTTACTGGCCCGAAAGCAAATGACGTTCATAACATATGTGCGGCTGATGCACGACAACTCGTAAATTACTGCGCTGTGTGGACCCAGTTCTCTGCCTCCAGCGCAGGCACCCGTGCGAACTCCCCCATGTTGTTCGTCACCAGCACTAGGCCTTCGCTGCGGGCGTGCGCTGCAACGTGCATGTCGTTCACACCGATAGGCTGGCCGAGTTTTTCCAAAGCGGCGCGAATGGCTCCGTAGTGTTGCGCGGCCTTGGGGCCATAGGGCAGAACGTCTAGTCGACTGCAGAAGTCCTCGATAGCGGCTAGGTTCTCGCTCACCCGGCTGCTTTTCTCCGCACCGTGCAAGAGTTCGGCGAGGGTAACGGAGGAAATTGCCATGCGGCTGGCGTTGGTGTTGAAAGTGGAAAGCACCTCGACAGGTCGCCGCTTCAACACGTATATGACGATGTTGGTGTCCAGCAGGTACCGCAGCATCAGAGCGCCTCCCGCTCCGGCTGGTGCTGGGTGGCGCGCTCGGGCAGGAAGTCGTCGCTAACTGTGGGGCCGCCCAGAAAGAAGCTGTCCCAAGTTTGGCCTAGGGGGGCGATGATGCGCTCGTTACCTTTGACGCGTATCTCTACCTTTCGGACACCCTCGGGTAGACGCACATCCAAAGGCAGACGAACGGCCTGGGTTCGGTTATTGACGAAAACAGTGCCGATGGACATGATGACCCCCAAGAAAAGTATATGGCAAGTGTATATAGCTGTTCCGCAGGAGTCAATTGGGCGTTTTACAAAGGCACAGGTTGTCAGCGGGATGGAACTCCCGCCCGTCCTTGTCGGTAAGTTTCGGATTGAACTGCTAGGGACTTGCCTTGCCCTTGAACTTAGCCAGATCGTTCAACTGCCGTTGGCAGGCACGCTGGACCCATTTGCAGGTCAGGATGTCACCGGCAACGACTGCCTGCGCATACTTGCGGGCAACGGCGGCGTAGTTATCTGCTGCCAAAGTTCAATCTCAGCCCGCTATGTCCGCCCAAGGATCGAGATCGATCTGGGTATCTGTGGGCTGCGTGATGCGCGAACGCGACGCTGGCGTAAATCCCATCTCCACCGCCGCCTTGGTCATGATCTGGGCTTGCTTGTTCGCAATCGCCAGGTACGGCGACTGCATTGGCACACCGGTATTCGGTGCTTTGATCAGCAGGCCCGTCTTGGTGATTCCGATCTGGGCCTTGCGGTACAGGTCCGCAACGCAGGACCAGACTTCCAGCACCGACATATCGAGCTTGCGCAGCAAATGCTCGGGTGCGCTGTCAATGGCATAGCGCCAGGCTTGCTTGGCACCATCTGACATGTACTCGGGCGGCGCAACCAGATCCCCTTGGGGCTGTGGCTCATGCGGGTTGGTCCTGCACTTTTGCAGGGTGTGCAACTCCGATGAGCTCATGCACACGTAGCAGGCACCTTTGGTGACCACCAGCAAGTTGACGCAGGCGTCATACAGGAACTTGTAGAACCCGTCCCCGAGCGCATCGTTCATGATGCGGCGGTCCTTGCCGCGCATCTTGTCTTTGGCGTTGTTGCCGTAGTCCACGTTGTAAGGTGGATCTGTGAAGGCCATGTCGGCGAGTTGACCGTTCATCAGGCGCTCGACATCGGAAAGCACAGTGGAGTCGCCGCACAGCAAACGGTGCTGACCCAGGACCCACACATCGCCTGTTTTGGAGACAGGGTCGGCTGGCACATCGGGTACTGCATCGTCTTCGGTCAGACCCGTGGTGTCGCCGTCGCCGTTGAGCAAACGCTCGAGTTCTTCGTCACCAAAGCCCATCAGGTCCAGATTGAAGGCGGCCTCATCGAGTTCGGCAATCTCAAGCTTGAGCAACTCTTCGTCCCAGCCAGCGTTGGCAGCGATGCGGTTGTCGGCCAGGATGTAGGCTTTCTTTTGAATTGCGGTGAGGTGGCCCAGCTCAATCACGGGCACTTGTGTCAGTGCAAGTTTGCGCGCCGCAGCCAAGCGGCCATGCCCTGCGATCACGCCTTTGTCGCCGTCGGTGAGGATCGGATTGGTGAAACCAAACTCAGCAATGGAGGCGGCAATCTGTGCCACCTGGTCTTCGCTGTGGGTGCGGGCGTTTCGCGCATACGGGATGAGCGAATCCACCGCGACCATTCGGATCTGGGGTGTCATAGGGAAGCTTTCGGGTTGGTGCGCGGCGTGCAGGTCAACCAGCGAGGGTTGCTTGCAAGCGCAATAGATGCGGGGGTGTGAAGACCCAAACAAAACGCCCACAAGGCGGTAAGCGTGTGGGCGTAATTTGAGTTATTAGAAGAATGCTACCGCTTCGATATATACCGCGTGAAGGGGTTTTCGTACGATTTATAAATCGGCCAAATTCCCCGAACTTTTATCTCAGACTTTGCCCACCATGGCCTTGATGTCCTTCATCAAAAGGAACAGGTGAAAGGGATCCGATGGGCTGGCTTCAAACTCCCAATTGAGATACCACTGCCTGGCGGGCTCGTCCTTGGCATGCACAAGCAGTGCACGAATTCCTGCAATGTCCGCCGCCTGTGCAGTGCGCAGCAGCGCATCTTTGAGCAGTGCTTTGCCAAGCCCTGCGCCCTGGTGCTGAAGGTCCACGGCAAGCCGGGCCAGAATGATCACCGGCACGGGATGCTGTGGAATGCCTTTGGTCACACGCGGTGCCGCATTGGATGGCTCAACGCTGCCTACCGCCAGGCTGTAGAAACCAACGACCGAGCCCGAATGGCAGCTCACGTAGGTTTGCGCACTGTTGGATTTTTGGTTGACGAGCGCAAAGCGTTGCAAAAACTGGTTCAGTGCGCTCTGGCCACAATCAAAGGACTCAATGGCGTCCGAACCGGCCAGTTTGCGAACTGGCCCGTAAGCCTGCGAACTCAACCAAGCAGCCCCGGCTCAGACAATAGCTTCTTGAGCTTGGGCTGGGCGCTCACGGGCTGGTCCAATGCAGCCTGAAACGCCAGCCACTTCTCGTCGCTCAGTTCAAACCGGGTGCGGTCAGCCAAGGTCTGATTGGCCGCGATGATGCCCGCGTCAAGCAGAAACTCGCTCACATTTTTGTGCGCCACGCGCGCCGCTTCCTGAAGCAATTGCTTCACAGGCGTGCTGGCTCGCACATCGATGCGCTCTGATTTGGAATGAATGACTGCGGTCATGGCGACCCCTTTTTTAAACAATGACTCCATCATAGCGTCCGGACAACGTCCTGACAAACGTTTTTTAACGACTAGCCCCCCCCGACTCAAATCGATCTGAACAACGAAATTTCATTCGGCTTGGTTCAAAGCCCGTTTTGCAGAAACCTGCAACTTCACGGCCCGGAACCAAGTCCAAAAAAGTCATGAGGTTTTGAGACAAAAGGGGTTTGAGACGCCTTTACCGAGCTGCTGCCGGAGGTCGCAGTCAGGAGCCCAAAGCAAAAAGCCCCGCATGGTGCGGGGCCTGAGGCTGCCTCAAGGCCCGCTGAGCAGGTTTGAGGTCTTTGTACTGGCGGAGAGGGTGGGATTCGAACCCACGAATATCCTTGCGGACATTACTGGAATTCCAGTCCAGCGCCTTCGACCACTCGGCCACCTCTCCAACGGGACGGAAGACTAACCGTCAATGATCTCAGAGGCAAACTTATGTTGGCTACTTAGCCAAATTTGCAGAATCGTCCTCGTTATGTGGTCTTGCGACGGGCGCCACAGCTGACTTTTTTGCAGCCGTCGAATCGACCGTCGCATAAAACTTTGGTGCTTGATCTAGACAGCCGCTAAAGGGAGGCGCTGCGGACGCAATCTCCGGTTTCTCAGGCACCTTGAGGCCATTGCGCGTATTGGCAGTTGGCAACCCGTCCGGCGACCGAATCAATGGGGTCGAGTGCGCCAAGTGATAGGGCGCTTTAACGTCACAACTATCATCACGCACCAAATGCCGCATCCGCTGGCACCCAAGCAGCAGCCCGGGCAGCAGCACGACCATCATCAACACTGTCAGCTTCTTCATACGACTCCTGCAGCGGCCATGGCCTGGCGCACTGTCTGTTGACCCGCCGCCGTTAGCGGCGTTAACGGCAAACGAATACCCGATTGTATACGCCCTACATTCCATAATGCCCATTTGGCTGGAATGGGGTTCGATTCAACGAACATTGCGCTATGCAGAATCTGCAGGCGCGCATCGATTTCCCGCACTCCGACCAACTCACGGCGCAAGGCAGCATCACACAAAGCGCTCATTGCGCGAGGCGCCACATTCGCCGTCACCGAAATCACCCCGACCGCGCCTAACAACATGGCCTCGGCGGCCGTGGGATCATCGCCAGATAGGATATCGATATCCTCACCACAGACCTGACGCAAACTCGTGATCCGGTTCAAACTCGCAACTGCTTCCTTAATGGCTACGATACGTGGATGCGCAGCCAGTCGCCCGACAGTCTCTGGCAGTAGATCAACGCCAGTACGACCGGGTACATTATATAGGATGACCGGCACACTGGACTCATCGGCTAAGGCCGTGAAATGGCGCAGCAGACCCTCCTGCGTGGGCTTGTTGTAATAGGGTGTTACCACAAGCACCGCGTCAGCGCCGGCTTCTGCCAACAGCCGACTGCGTTCTATACTGCGCGCCGTGTCGTTCGTGCCGCCACCCGCAATCACTGGAATCCGCCCGTTCAACTGCCGACTAGCCCGCCGCGTTAATTCCACGGCCTCTTCGAGCGTTACGGTAGGTGATTCACCCGTGGTACCACAAACAACCACGCCGTCAGTACCCTCAGCCAGATGCCAATCCAAAAGCGCTTCCCAAGCAGCGAAGTCCACCTCGCCCGCCTCGGTCATCGGCGTCACGACTGCCACGATACTACCGCTATACATGTGCACCTCTGGGAAAACTAGCTGGGGATGGTACTGACCGAGGCCTACTGGGCGCAAGCGAGCACAAAATCGAAGCCCGTCCGCCCCCGCAAGTGGAGTAAACTAGAACTTGGAAAGTTACTATCGAGTCGCGCCTCATGAAGCAGCTCATCGCCCTATCGGCCCTAGGCAGCGACCGTACCGGAATGGTGCACGATCTGACCCGCGTCATTACGGATTGTGGTGGTCATATCGCTGAGTGCCGAATGTCAGCACTGGGCAGTGAATTTTCCATGGCCATGCTGATTTCAGGCAACTGGCACTCCCTCGCAAAAATTGAAGCGGAACTGAAAAAAATCGCCGATGCGGGCGAAATCACCATCAATGCCAAACGGACAGAAGCCCGGCCCGTTCGTGCCGAAATGATGCCCTACTCCGTCGATGTGGTGTGTCTAGACCAAACAGGCACGGTCGCAAACTTGGCGGGCTTTTTCTCTGCACGCGGCATCGATATTGGTGAGCTCGATACGCGAACCTACACGGCCGCCCACACGGGCGCTCCGATGTTCTCATTACGCGTGATTATCAATGTCCCGAGTCGTATCCACCTCGGGGTACTGCGCGAAGAGTTTATGGACTTTTGTGATCACTCAAATCTGGACGCAATTCTTGAACCAGTAAAGGGCTGACTCAAGCGGAAGTAATATTATGACGGCACCTACGATAGGCAAGAAAGTAAAGAATTTTGCACTGGAGTCCACCGCCGGCCCGTGGAAACTGAACGACGTTCAGGATAAAAATCTCGTTATTTATTTTTACCCGAAAGACAATACCTCGGGCTGCACCAAGGAGGGTGAAGCGTTTCGAGATCTCGCGCCGAGCTTTAAGAAAGCCAATACCGTAATCGTCGGCGTCTCGCCGGATACGGTGGCATCGCATCTAAAGTTTAAAGAAAAATACCACTTTCCGTTTGAGCTATTGGCAGACACAGACCGACTAATCTGCCTGCTGTTCGATGTCATCAAAGAGAAAAGTATGTACGGTAAAAAGTACATGGGCGTCGAGCGCAGCACGTTTTTACTCGATGCGGAAGGTATCCTGCGTAGCGAATGGCGCAAAGTCAAAGTCGACGGCCATGCTGACACTGTTTTAACCGCAGCTCGCGCGCTGTAAGGAATACACATGATTCGGACGACTCGCAGCCGCCGTTCTCTGTTCGTGCTCGACACCAACGTGTTGATGCACGATCCGACCTCGATTTTTCGGTTCGATGAGCACGACATCTTCATCCCTATGATCGTGCTGGAAGAACTTGACGCAGGGAAGAAAGGCATCTCAGAGGCCGCCCGCAACGTCCGCCAAGTGAGTCGTTTCCTTGACGAACTCATGCAAGGCGCAAGCAAACAGCAGATCGAACAGGGCCTGCCTCTGCCCACAGCGAAGGACGGTAGCGCCGCCAAACGTACCCCCTCCGGACGCCTTTTTTTCCAAACAACAGTCCTCGACACTGGCCTACCCTTGCTGCCAGGCGTGGGCGCGGACAACGCCATTCTTGGCCAAACTCTTGCACTGAAGGGCATGCACCTTGACCTCGATGTCACCTTGGTTTCTAAGGACATCAACTTACGCATTAAGGCTGCGATTCTTGGGGTGCACGCCGAGGACTATTTCAACGACAAGACCATCGACGACGCTGACTTGCTCTACACGGGCGCCAAAGCGCTCACGGCAGATTTCTGGGAAAAGCACGGTGCCGACATGCAATCGTGGAAAGAGCAGCATCGGACCTTTTACAAAGTGCGTGGCCCAGCGATCCAAGACTGGCACCAAAACCTCTTTGTCTACGAAGATTCGCCAAGTGGCATGGAAGCAATCGTACGTAGCGTAAACGGTGAGGAAGCGGTACTTGAACTGATCAATGACTATCGCACTGAGCGCAATAATGTTTGGGGAGTTTTAGCGCGGAACCGTGAGCAGAATTTTGTACTGAACCTGCTGATGGACCCAGACATCGATTTCGTCACAATTTTGGGCGCGGCTGGCACTGGTAAAACCTTGCTCACATTGGCGGCAGGGCTCGCGCAAACACTAGATCAACGCCGCTTCAGCGAAATCATCATGACGCGCGTGACCATCCCACTCGGTGAAGATATCGGCTTCTTACCAGGCACAGAAGAGGAGAAAATGGAGCCATGGATGGGCGCCCTTATGGATAATCTTGAGGTGCTAACACATGGCCAAGATGCCGGCGCGAACTGGGCACGGGGAGCCACCAACGACTTGCTGCGCAGCCGTATCAAGATCCGCTCACTTAATTTTATGCGCGGTCGGACTTTTCTAAATCGCTTCATCATTTTGGATGAGGCGCAAAACTTAACCTCCAAGCAGATGCGCGCCCTTGTCACCCGCGCAGGCCCCGGCACGAAACTCGTGTGCCTCGGCAACATCGGTCAAATTGATACCCCGTACCTATCAGAGACCACCTCAGGACTCACCTACGTCGTCAATCGATTCCGCGATTGGCAATATTCAGGTCATATCACTCTAATGCGCGGAGAACGTTCGCGACTCGCAGAGTTCGCAGCCGACAATCTTTGAACCTTATCCGTTATTGGTTGTCTAGCTCAGTATGACTTTGCAACTTGCAACTAAACGAGCACTGCCCTGTGTTTTAAGGGGCATGGTGCTTGCGTTCGCGATCTGCGCGACGGGAATGCAGACGAGTCAAGCTGCGCCTCCATCCACGTCGGATCTGCCCGATATAGGAACCCCGGCTGACGAAGTGTTCAGCCGCAGCGATGAGTACCAAATCGGCTCAATGGTGGCCCGTGAACTGCGGGAAGCGGGTCGGATATTGGATGACCCCGAAACCACAGAGTATATCCAAGCCATTGGTGCGTCACTGTCGAGTCGCGCACAAGAAGGTACGCAAAAATTCACTTTTTTTGTATTGAAAGACCCAAGTATCAACGCCTTTGCGGTGCCGGGTGGCTTTGTATTCGTGCATTCGGGCCTGATTTTATCAACCACGAGCGAAAGCGAACTCGCTGGCGTGCTCGCCCATGAAATTTCGCACGTCACTCAGCGTCACATTGCGCGCAGTATTGAAGCACAAAGTCGCGGCAGCCTTGCCACCACAGCCGCCATGCTCGGCTCAGTGCTTTTGGGTGCGTTGAGCCACAACTCGCAAGTGGGGATGGCTGGTGTGATTGCGGGTCAAAACGCCGCCATACAACAGCAACTGAATTTTTCGCGTGACGATGAGTACGAAGCCGACCGCGTCGGTATGGGAGTGATGGCTCTTGCAGGCTATGACCCAAAAGCGATGGCTACTTTCTTCGAAACGCTCAGCAACCGTATGGGCAGTGGTGGACCAAACGCCAAACTACTCGAGATTTTACAAACTCACCCTGTCACCAGCGCGCGTGTGGCAGAAGCACGCAACCGTGCGAGTGCATATCCCACCGTACGCCCCGTCGACACCACGGGCTATCGCTTAGTACGCGAACGACTGCGGGTGATGACCTTCAGCCTTGATACGAATCCGCGTGACGTGTATACCGACACCACGGCACTCGACTCGAAGGTCAATGACTATCGGCGCTACGGACGCGCGATAGGCCTCATGCAGGCAAATGCAGGCAGTGAAGCGGCGCCGATTTTGCGCGATCTCGTTACGCGCCATCCGGACGTCATCGAATATCATTCAGCCTTGGGCCAGGCATTGCTAGCGGCAGGAGATGTACCGGCGTCCCGCGAGGTCTTGAGCCATGCCAAAGACTTATTTCCACGTAATGTCCCGGTCACCATTCGCTATGCGGAAACCTTGATGCGCGCCGATGAGCCACGGCTCGCTCATTCGGTTTTGCTCGACCTCTTTAATGCAGTACCGCCGACACATGATCAGGTCCGCCTCATTGCGCTCGCCGCAAGTGCCGCGGGCGAAGCCGCTGAGGCCAATTACTATATGGCTGAATATCATCTGATTAATGGAGAGCTAACGCTTGGGATTGAGACGCTGCGACTCGCGCTCGCGACCCCGAACATTACTCCCATGCAGCGCAGCCGCTTCAAGGCCCGCATTGACGAGTTAAAGGAATTCCTACCACCACGACTGCAGGCGGCGGTCGATCGTGGCGAGCCGTTGCCCGCAAAAATCCCTGATAACGAGCGCCGTTAACCTTACGCTGGCGCATCGGCAGACAGCCGATTGTGCTAAAATAAAGATGTAATAAATTTTAAGAATGCCCGTAATGACGTATACGTACCCAGGTTTTAAAACCTCCACCCGCGCGCTATTGCTGACCCTCTCCTTGGTCGGGGCGCTCGGGTGTACTGCACAAACCGCTTTGGGCGACAGCGCTACAAACAGCCCGGCACCGCATCACACGAAGGGCGACCCCTGGGAGCGCGTCAATCGCGCTACCTATGCATTCAATGATGCCCTTGATCGCATGTTGGCGCGCCCTGCTGCAAAAACGTACAAGGCGGTCACACCCGTCCCTGTACGTAATGCGGTCAGTAATTTTTTAGAGAACTTGTATTATCCAATTGCGATTGTGAATGATGCACTGCAACTCAAGCTCACAGATACTGCGAGCGACACGGCACGCTTTGCAATCAACACCTCCATTGGGATAGCAGGCCTGTTCGATCCGGCTACTCGCATCGGCCTTAAAAGTCACGATCAAGACTTTGGCCATACACTCGGCTACTGGGGTGTCCCAACGGGCCCGTATTTAGTTTTACCACTACTTGGACCTTCCGATGTACGTGACGCGCCTGGCAAAGCGTTCATCGACCGCTATGCGACCCCATCGCATTACTTGAAGTCCAAAAAAGAAGAGTACGGCATTACGCTCCTTGCACTGATTGATAAGCGCACAACACTACTGGCGACCGATGAATCGATCCGTAACGCGTTTGACCCGTACGCGTTCGTCCGCAATGCCTACCTTGCACGTCGCTATTACCTGGTCCATGACGGCAAGGTGACGGAGGAAACCTACGATGAGCCTATCGGCAAACTTGAACCGGTAACCCTGCCAACGGACTCTGTCACACCGGACAAGCCAGACACAGACGGGACAGCCACTGCGAGCGGACAAACTGAAATGACCGCGGACACCGTAAGCACGCTCACGCCGTCTAACGACACGCCCGGAGCGCCCTAGACGCGTTCAACGTTTAGGTGCCCAGACCGAGCATTCCATCAACACCGCAGAGTGTGGCGATGGCCTGTAGTCCAGCGGGAACCGACTGAAACGCAACGGTCCCACCTCGCCGACGCACAGCGCCGACCCACGCGAGCAGCACGGCAAGACCGGCACTGTCAGCACGCGTTATCCCAGATAAATCGACTTGTAGCGCACCTGTACAGTTCAAAAACTCTACCTCACCACGCTGCAAGGCCCAGCGCGCCGTACCAGCGTCCAATATACCGGCAAGCCGACACCGATCGGTGGCCAACATCTCAAAAGACAGCGCTGCGATCGCCGTCCTCATGCGCTGCCTGCAACCGACGAGCGGGCGATTTCAGTGCGACAGCGGCGCTCGATAAAGAGCCCCCTGCGCAATGCAACCTTTTGAGTTGGAAGCCTAGCGTGCATCGCTCGCCTTGATTTTAAGTCCCTCGCGCTCAAGACGTAGAATCACCGCATCGAGACCCCGTTGATCTGCTTCAGCACCTAAATCAGTGCGGTAATTACGCACGTAGGAAATACCTTCGATCACAACATCAAAAGCCTTCCACTCACCGGTGTCGGTCTTGCGCATAACGTAATCCACCGGCACCAGGGCGCCGCTAGAGCGAGTGACCTCAGTGCGCACAGTCGCACGATTGGCAGTTGCATCGCCACGAAATGGCAATATCTTTAATCGATCAGCAGTGAAATCAGTCAAAGCGTTGCCATAGGTATGCAACAGCGCTTTATAAAACGCGTCGATAAAGCGCTTGCGCTGATCAGGTGAGGCATCCCGCCAATGTTGTGCGAGGACCAACTGCGAGGCGTACTCAATATCAAAATGTGGCAGCAGGATCTGATCAACCAGCGGATACACCTTTTGGGGATCTTTGGTGATCGCTGCACGGTTACCGTCAAGCGCTGCAAACATCCGCTTCGAAATACCATCCATAAATTCTTGGGGACCCACCACCGCATTACCCGGCTGGGGTGCTGCACTGGCACTGCCGATCAAAGGCATCACACTGGCTGGGACTCCATAGACACTCACTATAAGCAGCGACGCATACACAACCAAACGACCCGCTCGCATCGCAGTACTCCTCATGGCGTCTTAGCGGGCGTTTGACCCGCCTTATCAAATAAAAATTTGCTAATTAAGTTCTCAAGAACGACGGCCGACTGAGTCAGCTCAACTCGATCGCCATTCTTGAAAAATACGTCCGAACCACCAGCGGTGATTCCCACATACTGCCCGCCCAAGAGACCCGCGGTATAAATTGCCACATCGCTATCGTCCGGAATCTTGGAATAGCGCTTGTTAAGCTTCAGGGTCGCTACAGCTTTGTAATCGCGCGAATCGAATTCGATCGACTCCACCCGCCCAATAGCCACACCAGCCATGGAAACCGGCGCGCCGACTTTTAGTCCACCCACGTTACTAAACCGCGCCGTCAATCGGTAGCTTTGCTCATTCCAGCTCAGCGAGTGACTGGTGATCTGGGTAACCAGAAAAAACAGCGCTGCAAACCCCAGCAGGACGAAAAGGCCCGTACCAATCTCGGTTGTCTTAGTCTGTCGCATCAACGCTCTCCCCCGCTCACAGCAACACCGCCGTAAGCATGTAATCGAGTATCAATATCGCAACCGATGAATTCACGACGGTACGCGTGGTTGCGCGGCCAACGCCCTCAGCTGTCGGCAACGCATGGTAGCCCTCATAAACCGCAATCGAACTGCAGGCAAATCCAAACACAATGCTTTTCACTATGCCCTGAACAACGTCATTGGTAGACATTGCTGCTCGCATTTGTGACCAAAATTGACCCGCATCAACGCCCATCAAGGCCACGCCAACCAATTGGGCGCCATAGATACCGATCATGCTGAAAATAGCTGCAAGTAATGGTAGCGCAATGATACCGCCAATAAAGCGTGGTGCGCAGATACGCCTGACAGGATCCACTGCCATCATTTCCATCGCGGCAAGCTGGTCGGTCGCCTGCATTAGGCCAATCTCAGAAGTCAGTGCAGTGCCGGCGCGTCCCGCAAACAGCAGCGCAGTCACGACGGGCCCTAACTCCTTAATCAGCGCGAGACCAACAGCGACTCCCAGCGACTCGGTGGAACCAAAGCGACGCAGTAAGTCATAACCTTGCAAGCCGAGCACCATACCTACGAATAAACCCGACAACATGATAATGACCAGCGATAATGCGCCGGTGTTGTAGATCTGCGCCCAAATCAGTCCAAAGCGTTTAAAAGCTGCTGGCGTGAAGCGCAGTAAACGTAAAGTAAAAAACGTGTGGCGACCCGCTTTGCCACACATCTCACGCGCGTTAGTCAGCAAATCACTTGCAACGCTCATATAGGCACATCCTGTGCCAACAACTGCGCATCATAATTAGGCGCAGGATAATGAAATGCGACCGGTCCATCCGCGATCCCGCCCATAAATTGGCGCACGATGGGCGCATCATCCTTGCGCAAATCGGCAGGCTTACCCGACGCGGCCACACGACCATCTGCGAGGATATAGGCGGTATCGGCCAGCAGGCCGATCTCGTCCACATCATGGGATACCACGACGCTGGTCAAAGCAAGGGAGTCATTGGTGTCGCGAATCAAGCGCAACACGACCCCAAGGCCAATAGGATCAAGCCCTGCGAAGGGCTCGTCATAAATAAGCAGCAGCGGATCCATCACAATGGCACGCGCCAAAGCAACGCGCCGCGCCATGCCACCTGACAGCTCTGCAGGCATCAGGCGGGCAGCGCCACGTAGACCTACAGCATGCAATTTCATGAGCACGATGCGCGCGATGAGTGACTCTGGCAGATTCGTATGCTCACGCAGCGGGAACGCCACATTCTCGTACACGTCAAGATCCGTTAGCAGAGCACCATTTTGAAAAAGCATTCCCATGCCGCGACGGAGTGCGAATAGCCCATCAACGTCCAAGGTTCCGATGTCGATGCCATCAACAAGCACTCGACCACGCGTCGGCTTAATCTGCCCGGCAATCATCCGTAGTAAGGTCGTCTTACCGGTACCAGAGGGTCCCATCACTGCCGTGATTTTGCCGCGCTCCATCGTCACATTTAGGCCATCAAAAATTGTACGGCCCTGAATGTCATAGCCCACATCAATCAACTGCACCCTCGCCGTTGTGGCCGAGTTCAATGAAGCCGGTGTTGCTTGCGAAATCGGCATCTGTGTCACGCGAGAGTTTTTTCGAGAGCCCGATCGTACCGACCAAGGCGTGCGAGACTGTTTAGACGTGCGCGCTTACTGAACTCACGCTGACCTGCGTGAACGTGTGCCGCGACTCCGCCCCACGCTTCGAGCGCTGAATGCTGCAACGCGCGACCATAGCTAAAGGTCAACGGCCAGGGGGAAGCGTCCATACGATTCATCAGGTCCAAATGCTGCGATGCTTCGCTCTCACTCTGACCGCCCGATAAAAAGGCGATGCCACTCACAGCCGCGGGCACATGCCGCTTCAGACACTGAATCGTTGCCTCAGCCACCAGCTCAGCGCCGGCACGGTGCGGCGCCTGAAGGCCGGAAATCACCATGTTGGGCTTGAGCACCATGCCCTCAAGACACACACGGTGCGCGCGCAGGCGCTCAAAAACTGTGGCCAACACCTGACCTGTGACCTCACTGCAGCGCTCAATGGAATGAGTACCGTCCATCAACACTTCCGGTTCCACAATTGGCACAATCTCTACCTGCTGACAGATTGCCGCATAGCGAGCCAACAGCTCGGCATTCGCCTCTATGCACGTCGTGCTAGGCATGTCAGGCCCTATAGCAATGACCGCACGCCACTTGGCGAAGCGCGCACCGAGTCTGTGGTAGTCGGCCATACGCACCGGCAGCCCATCCAAACCCTCCGTGATGACCTCATTGGGGAAATTCGGCAGCGATTTAGTGCCACCATCCACCTTGATACCCGGCACAATCCCAAGGCGCGCCAAAAGATCCACAAAGCGCTCGCCATCTTTAGTGGCCTGGCGGAGCGTCTCATCATACAAAATCACACCGGAAATCCATTCAGCAACGGCAGGCGTGGTGAACAGCAGTTCTCGATAGGCGCGGCGGTTGTCCTCCGTATTTTCGGCCCCAACAGACTCGAACCGCTTTTTTATCGTACCGGTGCTCTCGTCCGCCGCAAGGATGCCACGCCCTGGAGCGGTCATCGCCTTGGCAATCCGCGCCAATTCCGTTTGATTCATTGCATCACCTCAGTCGTAAACCCGCCACTTAAGAGACGATTAACCGCTACGGCAAATGCGGGCATCCATCATAACTGATCAGCTAAGCAGTCTGCCGCAGCGCGACATTTTTTCGAAGCAATCGCGATCAACCCCTTGGCCCCGCAGCTTATTCGGACTAAAATACTCCGAAATGAACTCAGCCACCGCGCACAGGCACGATTTCTATGCTACGAATCAGTAAATTAACCGACTATGCAACCGTGCTGCTCGCTCACCTAGCCGCCGACGGCGCCGGAATGAAAACAGCACTCGCGCTTGCCGAGGACAGCCACGTGGGGCTGCCCACGGTCAGCAAGCTGCTGCAAGAACTGCAGCGTGCAGGTCTGGTCAGCGCCACCCGCGGCTCCCACGGCGGTTATCGCCTGGCGCGATCATCGGACGACATTACAGCGGCTGACATTGTTGATGCCGTTGAGGGCCCAGTCGGACTCACCGAGTGCGCCAGTCACCCAGGACAGTGCGAACTGGAGGCAAACTGCCGCGTGGGTCCTAACTGGCAGCGCGTTAGTCACGCAGTTCGGGACGTGCTGATGCGTATCACCCTGACGGAATTGAGCTCCCAGCAGCCGCAAGCCAACCAAGCGCTGCGCGTCACTGACTCAACCGCTACCCGCGTGACGGTATAAGGACCTATCAGCATGGCAAGCACGCCGCATGACCTCGATAACCTCGTCGCCCAGAAATATCAGCATGGCTTTGTGACTGACATCGAGTCAGATACCGTTCCACCAGGTCTTGACGAGGATTTAATACGACTCATCTCAGCCAAGAAAAAAGAGCCGCAGTTTTTGCTCGATTGGCGTTTGAAGTCATACCGGCACTGGCAGACGATGCAAGAACCGCATTGGGCACACGTGCGGTACCCGGCGATTGACTACCAGTCGATCTCTTATTATTCCGCACCCAAAGCCAAGACCGATGGCCCAAAAACACTGGCGGATGTTGATCCTAAACTGCTTGCCACGTATGACAAGCTGGGTGTGCCACTCCACGAACGTGCACGCTTAGCAGGTGTCGCTGTGGATGCTGTGTTTGATAGCGTTTCAGTCGCGACTACATTCAAGGACCGATTGAGCCGCGCGGGTGTGGTGTTCTGCCCGTTTTCTGAGGCTGTACAAGCTCACCCCGAACTGATCGAGCAATACCTAGGGTCAGTGGTACCCACGACGGACAACTTTTACGCTGCCTTAAATTCAGCAGTGTTCACCGACGGCTCTTTCGTCTATATCCCTAAGGGCGTTCGGTGTCCGATGGAACTGTCTACCTATTTTCGCATCAATGCTGCAAATACGGGACAGTTTGAACGCACGTTGATTATTGCCGATGAGGGTAGCCACGTCAGTTACCTTGAAGGCTGCACCGCTCCGATGCGCGATGAAAATCAACTCCATGCAGCAGTGGTTGAGTTGGTTGCACTTACCGATGCGACCATTAAATATTCCACCGTGCAAAACTGGTATCCGGGCGACGAAAATGGCTTAGGCGGCATCTATAACTTCGTAACCAAGCGCGGCGAGTGTCGCGGCGATCGCTCGCGCATTTCCTGGACACAAGTCGAAACCGGCTCGGCTATCACCTGGAAGTACCCAAGCTGCGTGCTACTCGGCAATCATTCGGTCGGCGAATTTTACTCGGTTGCTGTTGCCAATCACTATCAGCAAGCCGACACCGGCACAAAAATGATCCATATCGGGAAAAACACGCGTAGCACCATCGTCTCTAAAGGCATTTCTGCAGGACACGCCAACAATAGCTACCGCGGCCTTGTCAAAGTAGCAACAAGCGCCGAGGGCGCACGTAACTACACGCAGTGCGACTCGCTACTGATGGGGAGCGAGTGCGGAGCCTACACCTTCCCTTACATCGAGGTCAAAAACCCGTCAGCGACTGTGGAGCATGAAGCCACCACATCGAAGATTGGCGAGGACCAGTTGTTTTACTGCTTGCAACGTGGCCTGTCGCAGGAAGATGCGATCAACATGATTGTAAATGGCTTTTGCAAAAGCGTTTTCAAAGAATTACCGATGGAATTTGCAGTAGAAGCCCAAAATCTACTAGCCGTTAGCCTTGAGGGCGCGGTGGGCTGATTACTGCTTGTAAGGCACAACTAATGACTACGAATACTCAAAATGCAGCGATACTTGAGATCACAGACCTCAGCGCTGAAATCAATGGGCGCGCTATTCTGAAAAGCCTGAACCTACACGTTCGCGCTGGAGAAGTGCATGCCATCATGGGCCCCAATGGCGCAGGTAAGAGCACACTTTCTCAAGTGCTGGCCGGCCGACAAAGCTACGCCGTCACGGCAGGATCGGTGCTGTTCCGGGGTGAAAATTTACTGAGCCTACCGCCTGAAGAGCGTGCGCGCCGCGGGCTGTTTCTTGGATTTCAGTATCCAGTCGAGATTCCGGGCGTCAATAACGTCTATCTTTTAAAAGCAGCTTTGAATGCAAAACGTAAGCAGGCGGGACTGCCGGAAGTTGACGCATTTGAATTTCTCGGTCTGGTCCGCGAAAAAATGCAACTCATGCAAATGGACGAAAGCTTTCTCAGTCGTGGAGTCAACGAAGGCTTCTCAGGCGGCGAAAAAAAGCGCAACGAGATACTACAAATGGCTGTACTTGAACCTGTGCTCGCCATTTTAGACGAAACCGACTCGGGGCTTGACATTGATGCACTCAAGGTTGTCGCCAATGGCGTTACCAGTCTGCGACGCCATGACCGCGCAATTTTGCTCGTGACGCACTACCAGCGGTTGTTGGATTACATTACGCCTGACTACGTGCACGTCCTCATGGATGGCAAAATATTAAAGTCGGGAACCGCGAGTCTTGCGCATGAACTCGAAGCTCGCGGTTACGACTGGGTGCGCGAGGAAGCTGCTAACAAATGAACGCTGAGCTTACATCTACTCAGGGACTTGTGCCTTTGGCGGCCGTGCCGCTGATCACTTGCGGCGCCCTCAGCCATGACGCTTGGCGCGCATTGGCCCTAAGCCGCCTTATCGCGCTCGGACTACCGACGTCGCGCGATGACGCATGGAAGTACAGCAGTCTAAATCTTATGCAACGACGTGACCTCACGCCCTGCACTGACTTCTCGGCACCCGCGCAGCTGTTATCGTCCCTCCCAGAACGACAAGGAGCCACCTTTGTCTGCCTGAACGGTCAACTGATTGCTGAGCTCTCATCAGGCGTATTGCCTGCCGGAGTGCGCTATACACCGCTGAATGATCTGTTTGATAGCCCGATCGGTTCCATGCGGGCACGTCTACGTGCTGACGATAGCGCAGAGCAGCGACTCAGACTCTTAAATGCCGTCGTCTGCACGGCTGGGGTGGCCTTTGATGTCAGCGCGCAGCAAGCCCCTGTGGAACCCGTACATCTGGTGCACATCGCAACCCACCATGGCCATTACCCACGAACGCTGGTGAGTCTACAAGCAGGCTCACGGCTGAATCTGATTGAGTATTACTTGTCCGTCGATGACTCAAGCTCGGTCTCTGTGCCGGTGACTGATGTTGAGCTGGCAGAGGGTGCCGAACTTCAGCACACCACCTTAGGACTAGCGGGTATGAACAGCGTTGTTTACGCAGACTTAAATGTCCATGTTGGCAAAAATGCGCGCTATGTACATCGCAGTTTGGAACTCGGCGGACTCGCCACTCGGCTTGACCTTAAGGTCCACTTAGACGCGAACGGTGCAGAAGCACACTTAAACGGGTTACTACTTGCTGATAAAACCCGACAGATTGACATCCGTACCCAAATGGATCACCACGCGCCGAACACCACGAGCAGCCAACTCTACCGCGGTGTTGCCAATGACCGCGGACGCGGCAGCTATGACGGTAAGGTCGTTGTGCATCAAGGCGCCGCGAAGTCCGACTCGCGTCAATCGAGCCGTAACCTACTCCTCGGCCCTAAAGCCGAAATCGATGCTCGCCCACAACTTGAGATCAACGCGGATGACGTGAAGTGTAGCCACGGAGCCACCACTGGTTCGATTGATGAGGAAGTCCTCTTTTATCTACTGTCGCGCGGCATCAACCATGACACTGCGCGCGCCCTGTTGATTTTCGCATTTACCGACGATGTCATCGCGACTTTAACGGACCCCGCATTGCGCCGTGAGGTAGAAAAACGCGTACTGGCAAGCTTGCCGACGGCAGCGCTCATCCGAGGCTTTGTTCAGTGACCACACACAACGACTCGGCCGCTCTGGATAAAAAGTTCGCGCAGTACCGCGCTGATTTTCCGATCTTGAGCCAGATCATTCATGGCAAACCGCTGGTCTATTTAGACAATGGCGCCTCGGCACAGCGACCACTAGCAGTCATTGAGGCCGAGCAGCGTTATGCCACTAGCATGCACGCCAATGTGCACCGTGGCGTGCACACGCTCTCGCAGCGCGCCACCGACGCCTACGAGGGCGCCCGCGAGCGAGTGCGTGCATTTTTAAACGCCAAAAGTAGCAGAGAAATTATCTTCACGCGCGGGACGACCGAAGCAATCAACCTAGTAGCGCAATCCTATGCACGCCCCCGCCTAGGACCCAATGACGAGATCCTTATTACTTGGCTCGAGCATCACGCAAACATTGTGCCGTGGCAGATGGTCGCAGCGGCAACTGGGGCAAAGCTGGTTGTGGCGCCTATCAATCAAGCCGGCGAACTAGACTTCGCGGCATTCAAAAGCCTGCTATCGACACGCACACGCCTTGTCGCAACTTCACATGTCTCCAACGCGTTGGGTTCAGTACTGCCGGTACGCGAGATTGTTGCCGCCGCACACGCGCAGGGCGTACCGGTGCTGCTCGATGGAGCACAGGCAGTACCGCACTGCGCACTCGATATGCAGGAGCTTGATTGCGACTTTTATGTGTTTTCTGGTCATAAACTCTACGGACCCACTGGCATTGGCGTGCTCTATGGGCGTGAGTCGTTACTGCAAGAGATGCCACCGTGGCAGGGCGGCGGCGACATGATTCTGTCGGTGAGTTTTCAGGGAACAACCTATAACGAGCTTCCGTATAAATTTGAGGCAGGTACACCCAATATGAGTGGCGCTGTCGGCTTAGCGGCAGCAATAGACTATGTGGACCAGATCGGTCTTGGCGATATTAGCGCCTTCGAGCAGGATTTGCTCGCCCATGCCACGCAGGCTTTAACGGCCGTTGCAGGAGTGCGTATCATTGGGACCGCTGCTGACAAGGCAAGTCTTGTTAGCTTTGTGGTAGATGGCGTGCATCCGCATGACCTAGGTACGATTCTTGACCAAGACGGAATTGCCATTCGTACAGGTCATCACTGCGCTATGCCAGTGATGGAGTTTTTTGGGCTGCCGGCTACAGCACGGGCCTCGTTTGCTTTTTACAATACCAAAGCGGAAATCGACCAACTTGCCACAGCAGTCGCTAACGCCCGCGCACTCTTTTTATAAAGCGCAACTATGGACTTAAAAGAACTCTACCGCGACGTCATTTTGGATCACAACAAACGGCCACGTAACTTTGGCGTACTTGCTCCACCGGCCGCGTCCGCGCGCGGTCACAACCCCCTGTGCGGCGATCAACTCACCATCTATGCCAAGGTAGAGGACGGCATCATTAAGGAACTAAAATTCGAAGGTTCCGGCTGCGCGATCTCAGTAGCCTCAGCCTCGCTCATGACGGAGGCGCTCACAGGCAAGACGTTAGGCCAAGCGGATGCGCTCTATACACAGATACACGGACTACTGACGCATGCTGAATTGCCGAATAGCACATGCACAGCAGAGCTCGGCAAACTCGCAGCACTCTCCGGTGTACGAGAATTCCCGGCACGCGTGAAATGTGCGAGCCTGTGCTGGCACACGCTGCAAGCAGCTCTTAATAATCCGACGACCTCTGTCTGCACTGAATAACCTATAACTGCAAAGTCCCATGCGCCATCAAGAAAACACTCCCATCGTCGTGAGCCGTGATGTCAAAGCAGTACTTGTACCCGCGGGTATAGAAGTGAAGCTGCGCACCGGCAGCGTGGGTTACATTACGCAGGCCTTAGGCGGCAGCTTCACCGTATATGTTGAGGGCAATTTGTTTCGGATTGCGGGTGACGACGCAGATGCCATCGGAATGGAGCCACCAAAGGCTATTGAGCTACCGCCGAATGCGACCGACGCTGATATTGAGCAGCTCGCTTGGGAGCAGATGAAAACCTGCTTCGATCCTGAAATCCCAGTGAACATTGTCGACCTTGGCCTCATTTACTCCTGTGATATCAAGAGCCAAGAGGATGGCACGCGTGCAGTAGCTGTGCGCATGACATTAACAGCACCTGGCTGCGGCATGGGCGAGGTACTCGTACAAGATGTCAAAGACAAACTTCTGCTGATTCCGACCATCGTCAATCCTGATGTTGAACTCGTGTTTGATCCACCGTGGGATCGCGAGATGATGTCGGAAGCGGCACGCTTGCAAACAGGAATGATGTAGTGAGCATGCGATGGACTGACCTTGGTTTGGCCGATAGCGTGGCCACTAACAGCCATCGCGTCTTTGAGATCGAAAACCGCTTGATCGCCATCTATGACGTACAGGGCATTAAGTACGCGATCGAAGATCAATGCACCCACGACGGCAACCCGCTGTCTGACGGCCCGGTGGAAGGCCTAGAAATTATCTGCTTACGCCACGGGGCACGCTTTTGTCTGCGCACAGGCCAAGCCCTATCTCCTCCCGCTTATGAGCCTCTGTCGACCTTTGAGGTCAGGATAGACAATGGCCGCCTACTCGTAGCACTCGACTAATATGCGCACACTCACCATCGTTCGGCACGGACATGCTGAGAAGCAGTCGCTTGAAATCGATGATTTTGAGCGCAATCTAGATAAGCGCGGCGCACGTCAAGTCACTGAAATGGCTCTCGCCGCGAAAGAGCATGGCCTTACGGCTGATTACATCATCACAAGCACTGCTACGCGCACGCTGCGCACAGCCAATGCGTTCGCCAAAACGTTGGATTTTCCATTAAGTCGCATCCGCCATGATGACCGACTGTATCTTGCAGACTACCGGCTACTGGCTCAGGTAGTTCAAGTCCTCCCCGAGCAGTATCACAATGTCATCGTCGTGGGCCATAACCCCGGTCTTACCCACCTTGTTGCATGGCTACTCGATGAGGATGGCATCGTAGAGTTACCCACCAGTTCGGTCTGCACGTTGCTGATTGATCTGCCGCACTGGGCTGCGATTGGTCGCGGCGTCGCTACCTTAAAGCGCCTACAAATGCCTTAAATGCTGATGCGCTTAAGCCGTTTATTGAGCTGACAGTGCAAGTAGCGAGGCGTTACCACCAATCGCAGATGTGTTGATCGTTGTGGTTTGCTCCGTGGCAAAGCGCCTCACGTAATCAGGCCCGCCTGCCTTTGGACCAGTACCCGATAAGCCGCTGCCGCCGAAGGGCTGCACGCCGACGACAGCTCCAATCATGTTGCGATTGACATAGATATTGCCAGCGCGGGCATTGGCGCGAACAAACTCGACCGTCGAGTCGAGACGTGTGTGCAAACCCAGCGTCAACGCATACCCGGTTGCGTTGATCGACTCCAAGAGTTCTCCGAGCGCGTCAGCTGCATAGCGCACAATGTGCAAAACCGGTCCAAACACTTCACCTTCCAAACAGCTGATCGAAGCGATTTCAACCGCGAAAGGGGCCACGAACGTACCGCGTTCCAGCGAGTGAGTCATACTTACTTGGTGCTGCCAACGCGCACCTACGCTGATCTTACGGATATAAGACTCCAGCATATCGCGCGCGTCTTTATCGATCACCGGTCCGACGTCGGTGGCGATATCACGCGGCAAGCCCACAACTAATTCATCCATAGCGCCTTGCAACAAGAGCTCAACACGGTCCGCAATATCATCCTGCAGGCACAACACACGCAGCGCAGAGCAGCGCTGTCCGGCACTTCCGAATGCCGAAAGCACTACGTCCTGCACCACCTGCTCCGGTAGAGCAGAACTATCAACGATCATCGCGTTTTGTCCACCGGTCTCCGCAATCAGTACACCAATCGCTCCTTCCCGTGACGCCAACAAGCGACTAATCGCGCGCGCGGTCTCGTTTGAACCAGTAAAAGCTACACCAGCAATGCGCTGATCTCTAACCAGTGCACTGCCGATCGTCACTCCATCGCCTAACAGGCACGCGAGAGCCCAAACGGGCACGCCGGCCCGGTGCAGCAGCGACGTCACAAAACAGGCGATCAAGGGCGTCTGCTCCGCTGGCTTGGCAATGACGGCATTGCCGGCCGCAAGCGCCGCAGCGACTTGCCCGGTGAAAATGGCTAGCGGAAAATTCCATGGGCTAATGCACACGAACACACCGCGTCCACACAAGGACAGCGCATTACTCTCACCCGTGGGCCCGGGCAGGATAACCGGCTGCACAAATAAACGGCGCGCCTCTGACGCGTAATAGCGCAAAAAGTCGATCGCCTCGCGTATCTCTGCAACGCCATCCGCGTAGGTCTTACCAGCCTCGTTCACTAGTAGCGCGCACAATAAGCCAGTGTTAGCCGCAAAAAGGTCAGCCGAACGATCTAATACAGCGGCGCGCTCAGCGCCCCCACAGCGATCCCAAGCCTGCCACGCTGCAAGAGCGCCTGACAAAGCCTGTTCCACATCCACCGCTGTCGCATCAAGCACATGACCGACGACGTGGGTCGCATCCGCAGGTGCGGACAGTGGGCGCCCGTACGCCTCAATGTGCTTACGCGTTGGTGACGCGCCTGCAATGATGGGCGCTGCAATCTGAGACGGCATGGTGCTAACTGAGTCCTGCAAGGGCCTTAGTTGGGATAGATCAGCTAACTGGATTCCCTTTGAGTTAGCACGAGTCGATCCGAAAAGGGCGCTTGGCAATGCAATCGCTGGGTGAGGGCAGCTGCTCAGTTGCTCCATAAACGAGATCGGATCTGATGCGATTTCCTCAGGCGGCAAACGTGCGTCGACCAGCCGATTGACAAATGAGGTATTGGCGCCATTTTCGAGTAGCCGCCGTACGAGATATGGCAGCAGATCCTCGTGCGAACCTACCGGGGCATACACACGACACGTTACGGGTGCCGGTGCTGTTTGGTCAGCAAGCAGAGTTTCGTAGAGCGCCTCACCCATTCCATGCAAACGCTGGTATTCAAACGAGACGCCCCGAGCACGGGCTAAATATTCGATTGCTGTCACAGTATGCGCATTGTGCGTGGCAAACTGTGAAGAAATGACGTCCGCTGCATCAAGCAGCAATGTCGCACACGCAAGGTACGCGACATCGGTGGCTTGCTTGCGTGTGTACACTGGATAACCGTCATGCCCCCTCTCTTGGGCCCGCTTAATCTCACTATCCCAATAAGCCCCCTTGACAAGCCGCACATTCAGGACCCGTTTGTGCGTACGGGCGGCATTAATCAACCAGCGCACGACATCGGGAGCTCGTTTTTGATAGGCCTGCACCGCAAGACCAAAGCCATACCAATTAGCAAGGGCTGGGCACTCGAGGACTGCGCTGACAACATCTAAAGACAATTCGAGACGCTCTGACTCCTCAGCATCTAACGTCAACGACACGCCGGCGGCGGCGGCTCGCTCACATAAGCGAATCACGGTCGGGACCAGTTCAGCGTGCACACGTGCGCGCTGCGATATTTCATAGCGGGGATGCAGCGCCGATAGCTTGATGGAGATACTCGGCGCTGCCACATCCCATACGCTTTGACCACTTTGTGCGCGCCATTGCCCTAACGCATCAATTGCCTGTGCGTACGCATGCGTATACGTCGCGGCATCACGACGTGTCAGCGCAGACTCACCCAACATATCAAAAGAATACCGATACAGAGCATTGCCACCCTCTCCCGCTCGCGCAATAGCCTCGCCAATTGTCCGGCCCATAACAAACTGGTGCCCCATGATTCGCATGGCATGCCGCAGAGCACTGCGCACGAGCGGCTCACCAAGACGCGCCGCAAGCGATCTCACGAAGTGCTTCGGGTCTGACCTCAGCGCCTGCTCAGTACCCACCAAACGACCCGTCAGCAGCAAACCCCACGTTGAGGCGTTCACAAATAATGAGCCACTCGCGGCCAAATGGCTGGCCCAATCACCCGCCCCCATCTTCTCAGCAATGAGCCGATCCGCCGTGGCATGGTCTGGTATGCGCAGCAAAGCCTCGGCCAGGCACATCAAAATCACGCCCTCCTGGGTCCCAAGATCGTACTCACGCAAGAAGGCATCCATGCCACCTGCAGCTTGCGCCGCGCGTACACGAATCACTAAAGCTGCGGCATCTGCCGCGATCACGGCGCGTTCCGAGGCGGTGATAGGAATAAGGGACAGCAGGTCTGCAACAGCCTGCGTCTCGTCCATGCACCAGCGCTGATTAACAGGAGCCTGCATCTGTGCCAAGGGCGAGCTCATAGCCCACCGCCTTGATGCCTATGCGCACAATAATCTTGTAGAATTTTTCCATGATCAAAAGCCATTACGGGTGGCTTGTCTGGATTCACGAGCAGAATTGCTTGCGCATCATCCGCGGCTATAGGCTCGCCCTTGGCGGTCGCCATGAAAACGACGGAGACCGTGTGCAAACGCGCATCGCGCGCAGGATCAGAATACACACCGAGGAGCTGACCTAAGTCGATCCGAAGACCTGTCTCCTCCAGTGCCTCGCGAATAGCAGCTCGCTCAACGGTCTCACCCACGTCCACAAAGCCACCGGGTAAGGCAAAACCGAGCGGCGGATACTTGCGCTCGATCACGACGATTGGCCGCAGCGGGTGGTCAGTTAACTCAATCACCACGTCCACTGTGAGCTTTGGGGTCATCGGAATTGCCAAGACATTACCTCCGAGTCGGGCCGCCGATCATGCGGTTGACTCAATACATGGGCGCCCCTTGCAGGCGCCTCAACAGACATGCCATTGCACGTCACCACGCGGCACACGCGCCACGGGCAGCGCGTGCCCACCCTATCCGAGTAGGCATCTAAGGTGAAACGATACAGTACCCAACCCGCAATTATCGCCCCCGTTGCGCGCAACCGGGCGAACGATTGGGCCTTGAACCGCTATAACTAAATTGTAATTTACTATCATATACTTACGATACTATTCTCGACCACTTCTTAGAATAACAGTGTGCAAGTCTTTTGGGGCGGCATTAGATTTGCACATTCACCCGCACAGGCCCTTACAATGGATTTCCGCTCTTTTGCCGATGGACGCGACCATGCCTAACACCCTTGATACCGTATTTTATACCGCCCATACGCACACCACTGGCGGACGTAATGGCCGCGCGGTGAGCGACGACGCAGCGCTCGATATCACGCTTACCCTACCCGCATCGATGGGAGGAACTGGCACGGGCTCGAACCCCGAGCAACTCTTCGCCGCCGGTTATTCGGCCTGCTTTATGGGCGCACTCGGCCATGTAGCGGGTTTGAAAAAAATTACGCTGCCCCCTGATACGGCAATAGACGCCAGCATTGCACTCGGGACGAGCGGCGGCAACTTTGGTATCGCCGCAACATTAAAGATCGGCCTACCAGGGCTTGATCGGGCGATCGCGCAGGATTTGATCAATGCCGCGCACGAAGTCTGCCCTTACTCGAGAGCCACGCGCGGCAACATCGACGTGGTTTTGACTTTGGGCTAGCGCTGTCACGTGTCGTGACACTATCGCCGCGTGTCAGCCCTTAGCAAATGATCGTTTGAGGAACGCTATTTTTCAGCAACCCCGAGTATCGCGGACACCGAACAATGGTAGTTCGGATTGTCGTTAGCCATACACCAGTTTGCATCGTTGTTCAGTGACAGCCGATACAGTGGTCGCTCGCGCTCATTTCTGTTACAAAAGCAGTTACCACAACTGGTTTTCCCACAGCAGTCGTTATACGACACGATGTAATCGCGCCCATCACTTGGATTTTGGCAGGTGCCTATCCACGTGATTGGCGATGGCGTTGTCCCAGGTGGGCAACTTGACGACGTGCCACCGCAGCATGCACACAGAAAGCCGTCGATAGCACAGTACTTCCAGTACTCGCACGCATTGGGATCATCCACGCCTTTCGTCTCATTCGCCTCAGCGACGCCAGCAAGGGCTCCACGTCGCACCGGCAATAGTGGCAGTGCCGTCACGCCGGTCATTACCATCCCGAGCTTGGCTAAAAAGCTACGGCGTGAGGTGCGTTGCGCGATCCCACGCGTCGCGACCTCGAGCCAACCATCAAAACGACTGCGTTGCGTCATGGGTTAAACAAATACCAGGGTGATTGAGCAATTTTAGGTTCCACATGCAGGATTCGGCCTGAGACGGGGTCTAGCACCAGAAAATTGCTGCGATCGGTAGCAACGTATAGCCGTGGATCGGCATCCGTTGAAACTTGCAGGGCCCCAACAGCACCCAACTTTGCCGGAATCGAGAAGCGCCCTACGCGACCATGCGTTTGTAGGTCAAACGCCCACACTTCACTACCACCGATCTTGTGACTGCCCTCGCCACCCTTGTGCATCGCCACGTAAAGACGCTGCGTATGGGGCTGCACGGTGATCATCTGCGTACCACCCGGCCGCCACTGACCACGCAGTCCCGCGGAAACCAACGACCAGACGGTATCAAAAGCAGCCTTTCCCGTCGTGAGGTTAACGCCGTATACATCGCCTAAAAATGAGACGAACCACAACTGAGCACCGTGTTGAGCGCCCTGCACAAAAATTGGGTCTTTATCAATATCAAAAAAAGGCTCTGACAGCACTCTTGCCGTCTCGTGACCCGCGTCATCTAAGTTAACGCTGAGCAGACGTCCGCTTTCACACAGCGACGACACTTGCCGTGGTCCGGTCACAATGGCGAGCACACAGCCATCGGTATCGATCTCAGGTAGTACGATTTTTTGGCGTAGATCAACCGGCGTTATAGAACTTGCTGGAGTTAAGTTCGCAACATAGATTAACGCTTGATCCGGACTAAAGCCGGCATTGAACGCCGTAATCGGTCCTTGTAATCGTTTTGGTTGTAATACAATTTCATCACGCACTGACAGCGTTGTGTTGTCCGTTAACTCAATCAAGTCAGTACGTACGCCCCGGCTGCCGCGTGACCAATACGTGGTGACGACCGCTGTGGTCTTACCATCTGGCGACAGTGCGATGTTGGCCCAATACCCTGAGTCGATCTGCCCAAGAGTACGGTAGCTATCGGCATCAAACAGAATGACCCGCGAATCGATCTCATTATTGAGGGCTTCGTCGAATATGTAGACCCAGTGAGGTCCTCGGGGAGGCAGTCGATTGACCGAAACCTGCTCCGCCGCTAAGGGGGGCTTGATCTCGGCCGATACGCTAGCGGCGAGCACCCACATCACGGTCGCAGCGAATAGGCTCTGCACAATACGCATTCGATCTCCACTGCGCCAACTTAAGCTCTGCTGCAATGGCCGACCATACAGATCAGTAGCTCCCAACGAGGGCTTTAGTGTGTCATAGGACAAGGCTACTGGGTAGTCAGGCTTGGTTTTGGCAACAAAATAGCTTGGCGTGGGTATAATCTTGGGGCAAGCAACCGTACGCATTGCGCTTTACAACAGAAAAGCAAGCCTTAAGACTGAAGGCTACCGCAATAACACTCAACCAGTCTGGGATATCTGTATGCAACCTTGCATTACTGGCTTTGGCAAACAGACGCCTCACGGTCGACGAGCCCAGCCACGCCGTTTGGTAGCCGCTTGTGGCGACGCCATTCTTATCGTGTTCTTCACTCTCTGCGGCCTTACGCTCGCGCGATCTGCACACAGCGCTGATCCATCAGCCGTCGCAAGCTCTGTGCTGGAAGAGATCACTGTCACCGCGCGCAAAAAAGATGAGTCCGTACTTAGCGTGCCGGTCAGCATCACCGCGTTTTCTCAAGCAGAGCTTGAAAAGCTCGATATTCGTTCTTTTAACGACTATGCGGCCAAAACGCCAAACATGACATTCTCTTATGGCACCGCAAACTACGGCTATGTGGATTCACATACCGTCGCCATCCGAGGTATCTCGGGGGTCGGTACAACGGGTCTTTATATTGATGACACGCCGGTACCAGACAGCCTCGACCCAAGGGTCGTTGATATCGCACGCATCGAAGTCCTAAAAGGACCTCAAGGGACGCTGTTCGGGCAAAGTTCGCTTGGTGGAAACCTGCGCTTAATCACGGTCACGCCCACACCCGGCATTGATGATCGACGTTTCAGTAGTCGCCTCGGGGGGACCTCTGGTGCCGGTTCGCCGGATTACGGTTTTGACATGGCAGGCTCGCAGACACTCATCCCAGAGACGCTGGTCGCCCGCATCGTCGGATTTTATAATCATGACGGTGGCTACCTACACCGCGTGGCGACCGACTCCGCAACGGGCGCTATCTCCGCCGACCTCGGTAACTACGGTGCGCAGAAAGCCTGGGGAGGATCCCTTGCGCTGCGGTGGATTGTGAGAGAACGTGTGGATGCCCTACTAAGGTTGATGGCCCAAGAGACCGACTCTGCCGGCTGGTTAGCGCCCTACGCTCCGCTACCAAACTTCAGCGTTTCCTCACTGACAATGAACCGCACCAATGATGTCGCTGAACAGGCCCGTGACCGCTTCTACCTACCCTCCCTACAATTGAGTTATAAAGCCGCTGGCTACACCATCACCGAATCGCTTAGCTACTTCGATCGCCGCGCGACACAGACCGAGGATGGTAGTGAAGGAACCAGAGACGCATTCATTAGCGACTGGGCGGGCGCGGCATCGGTCAGCGACCCCAACGTCTTCCCATATGCTGATATCAGTAACCTCTACGGCAACAACGTAGCCTGGCCGTGGACGGAGATTGTCAGCAGCCGCCGCACGACCAGCGAGACGCGCATCAGCTTCGAAAATAAGCGCATTGGTTTGTCGGGAGTCAGTGGCGTTTACCTGTCACGGTCCTTCACCGATACGCAAATTAATGCCGGCAGTTCGTCTCTGATCCAGCAACTCGGTCTTAACACCGACCAAGGCGCGACCAATGCCAACAATTACTTCTACGGCTCCACGACGCCTCAATCGTATTGCCGCACAACGGTTGGCGACACCAGTTGCTCCACCTACGGGACTGGCATTGGCTGGGAGTCATGGCAACCGAGCTATCACCGAGACGCCGCTGTGTTTGGTGAGATTTATTACGATGTGGCGCAGTTCGAAATTACGGCAGGAGGCCGGTACTACCATCAGGCACAAAGCGGCAATGCGTTTGCAGCCGGCGCACTGAACTTCTCGCAACTACAGATTAAAGTTCCTGATACGCGTCAAGCAGGCTTCAACCCAAAGCTTGCTGTGAAATACACCGTAAGCCCACTAACTATGCTCTACGCATCCTTCTCGAAGGGATTTCGTTCAGGAGGCGCCGGGGTCCCTCTGCCGACTGGGCCGCAATCATTTTTTGATGCGATTCATCAAATACCCAATACGCCGACCACCTTCACCTCAGACGTCGTCCGCAACTTCGAATTCGGCGCAAAAAGCACGCAGTTTGATGGGCAGCTGGTGCTGACGGGCGCGATCTTCCAGATGAATTGGGCAAATATTCAGCAAACCATCGTGGCACCAGTCAGCCAAATCACTCTGGCAGTGAATGCAGGTGATGCGCGCGTGCGCGGGGCCGAACTTGAAGCAGATGCGAAACCAACACCGAACCTCGACTTGCACGCCGGAATTGGTTACCAAGAAGCCATCATTACTACTGGCGCGCTATATTGGCAGCCCACTGGCTCACCGGTCTACAACACACCAAAACTCACTGCAAACGTGAGTGCCACATTGACCCTGCCACTGACCGCGGCTCTCACGAGCTTTTACATACTCGACGGTAGTTACGTGGGTGCAAGTTATTCCGGAACGGCCGCATGCCAGCTCAATGTGGGACCGAATGGCTTACCCAACGACTACCCTGCCGCTAGTTATCCGAATGGCTATCAGTTTTTCCCATGTCCATCTGTGAGCGATACAAATCTACAGGGCTTCGCCCCACGTCGTAGCGGCTACTCACTACTAAATGCACATGCCGGCCTACGCTTTGGCACAGCAGAACTCTCGCTATATGCCAATAACCTGACCCAAGCGCGCCCAAATCTTGGCGACTTTAATCCAAGTTCCTACCCCGCGCATGATGCAAGCACAGGCTTTTTAAAGCCGCGCGTCGCCACACTGCGCCCATTCAGTGCGGGTCTACAGTATCGCCAGCGCTTTTAGACTTCATCCAAAAGGATATGTAGCGTGCCGCAATCAGCAACAGTAATCGACGGTAGTGGACTGAGCATCCACCGACTGCATGCCTTATCGCGACAAGCGACGCCACTTGTTCTTTCTGCAGATGCTGCTGCTCGCGTTGCGAGAGGTCGCGACATTGTGGAGCGTGCACTCGCTGCGGGCCACACCATTTATGGCGCCAACACCGGCATAGGCTCGCAGAAGTCGGTTACTGTCAGCGACGATGCCTTAACCAACTTTAGCGATCGCATGATTATCAGCGAGTCCACCGACTATCCGGGCGAGGCCTATTCTCAGGAAGTTGTTCGCGCGGCGCTATTGGTTCTCATCAACAACACCGCGAGTGGCGAAACGGGAGTGCGCCCCGGTCTTGTAGAACGACTGATAGAACTGTACTCAGCGGGCGCGTTGCCCACGGTGCGGCGCGACACCTCAAATGGCGTTGCCGATCTGACGCCGCTATCGCAGTTAAGTCTTGGTTTGCTTGGAAAATCGCTCGATGGCAGCCCAGCAATTCTGGGTGGATCCTTTAGCCTTGCGCCGAAGGAATCCGTCTCGTTAATTGATAATAATGCGTTCGGACTGGCACACGGTGCGCTGACTCTCGTTGAAGCAGAACAACTGCTGCGGACATTTGACTTGGCAGCGGCCACATCCCTGGAGGGTTTTCGAGGTGGCATCACGCCTCACCTCGCGGGTGCGGCGGGTGGCTTTCGCGGCAAGGGCCAGAAGCGGGCGCGCGAGTCGCTGCTACAAGATCTAGCCCATAGCCACCTGCATCGCCCCGATGCGGCTCGCTTTTTGCAAGATCCGATGAGTTTGCGCAGCATCACGCAAATCCAAGGTGCCGCCTATGAGGCATGGCAGTGGGCGCGAACGCAGTTTGAAAATGAAATCAACTCCACGAGCGATAACCCACTCGTTGATCTTGCAACAGAGGCTTTATATTCCTCCTCAAGCATGGCCTCGATCTTACCCACAGTTGCCATGGACGCATTGCGCCAAACTTTGGCAAAGGCAGCACAACAGAGCATCGAACGCAGCCTTAAAGTGCAGTCCGCACCCTTCACGGGATTACCAGTTGGGCTTGCTGCCGAAGGCGAGGCCGACGGCGGCGTGGTATCCACTAACCTGCACTACATTGCGTCAGCGCGCTTAGGGACGCTGCTGGCGGCAGCAGCGCCAGTCTTACTGCATTATGTCGGTCATATGTCAGATAGTGTCGAGGACCTCACGAGCCTCACCCCGCTGTCCGTTGCTCAAACGCAAACAGTGATCGAGCGTGCTTGGGAACTTGCGGCGGTGGAGCTCGCAGTTGGCACATGGGCCATTGCGCGCCGCGGCATTCCATACGACTATTTGGGCGTTGGGGTGCGACCTGTATACAAGGCCTTGCTGCCGCTGTTGCCGATTGGCGAGGAAGGCCAGAGAGTGTTTCAGATGAGTCCGATCGTGCAACTTGTAAAGTCAGGTCAGTTGCTCCCGACCATCCAACCCACGTGAGGCGCATGGCACAATGATGGGCTCCTCCCCTAATGATCACGGCGCCAAGAAAAATACTTGGCTGAGCACAATGCGTCTTGTCAGATGGCGCATGTTTTCTTTTATGTTTGGCTTCGGATTTTTTGCCTACATTCAACAAAAAAGCTTGACCGTAGCAGCTGAACCGATGATGCCGCAGCTAGGCTTAAGCCAAATGCAGATTGGCTGGTTGCAGCAAGCATTCATCGTCGGATACCTGCTCTTGCAACTACCATCTGGTGTGTTCGGACAACGCAAGGGCGCGCGCTACACCTTGGTGCTGGTGGGAGTAGTTTCCTTTTTCGCCACAGTTGCAACGCCGATCGCACCGTATCTTTTCGCCGGACAGCCGCTATTTGTGCTGCTCCTTCTGTTGCAGTTATTGCTTGGCTTGGCGCAAGCCGCTATTTTTCCGGTCTCCGCTGGCGTCTTTGAGGCGTGGTTTCCACCCTCTCGATGGGCGTTCGTTGAGGGACTGCAAACGGCTGGACTTGGACTTGGGGCAGCACTTGCGCCACCCTTGATCGCCTCTTTAATGACCCGTATCGGCTGGCAACAGGCGTTAATTTGGACCAGCCTACCAGCTGCCATCATGGTGGCTGGGTGGGCTTGGTACGGCCGCAACTCGCCCGCAGAACATCCGGCCGTTAGTGCGGCTGAACTGGCAGATCTACCACCTCCTGCGAGTACGCACGCCGATGCGAACATCTCGTTTGCTCGGCTGTGTCAGCTACTGACCAACCGTAATGTCCTGCTAATCACACTCGCATACGGCCTCATGAACTATGTGTTTTACCTGCTCTCAAACTGGTGCTTTTTGTACCTCGTCCAGGCACGCCACTTTTCGGTACTCGAAAGTGGATGGCTAGCAAGCCTGCCACCCCTGCTATCAGCTGCCGGCGCGTTGGGTGGCGGAATACTGACGGGGGGCCTCTCAACCCGGCTCGGTGCGCGCTGGGGCTATCGGCTGATGCCGCTCGTCGTACTGCCCATTGCTGGGGCATTATTGCTCCTCACAGTTGTCTCTCAAAACTCGTACGCGGCAATTGGCGCTCTCACCTTGTGTTTTGGTTTTGTCGAATTATCAGAAGGGGCTTTCTGGGGTGGGGCGATGAGCATCGGCCGTCAGGACTGCATGATCGTGTGTGGCGTCATGAACGCTGGCGCTGTCATCGGTGGACTCATTGGGACGCCGATCGTGGCCTACCTATCAGGACATGGCCAATGGAACTTGGCGTTTCTGATTGGCATCGGGTTTGTACTTGCGAGCTCTGCTTGCTGGCTTGGGATTGATGCCAGCGCGCCGCTGGACACTTCTGTGCGCGCTCACAGCGCGCACTAGCTGACCGCTCGCTACTGGAACACCGGAATCACTGTACACACGGGCTGACTCAGCAGCTCGCGCACCTGTGCGATCTCGTCATGTAAAGGACACTGATCGAAATAAAATGGCACCTTGAAGCGCACCGCCCGATAGACCAAGTCCAGCATCGGTGAACGCTGCCGACCGGCGGGTTGTAAATCAGCTGCCTGCGTGGCGCAGAAAATCTCAATTGCAAGTATCGTTTGAGTATTTCCAAGAATATCGAGCGCCTTCAAAGCAGCCGGCGTCGCGTGACACAGGTGGTCTTCCTGCATGGCCGAGGTGACGCCACCATCAAGGCTCGCAGGCGCCGCAAGACGCCTGTTCTGTGCGGTCAGTGAGCTTGCAGTATATTGCGCAATCATCAGGCCTGAAACCACGCCAGCATTACCTGACAAAAATGCCGGCAAGCCACTGAGCTGCGGATTCAGTAACCGGTCCGTACGTCGCTCCGATATGGCAGCAACTGACGCCATGGCAACACCGAGACTATCAAGCGCCAGCGCGAGCGCGGCCCCAACCGCGTGCGCCTGTGAGTGCACATAAGGATTGTCGAAATCACCACTGACTAAAGGATTATCGGTGGCCGCATCTAGCTCTCTTGTGACCACCGCGTGGGTTGTTTCCCACACATCGCGCGCAGCACCGTGCACATGGGGCATTGCCCGCAAACTCAGCGCATCCTGCGTCTTAAGACCTTGACGCGCTTCCAGCACGGCACTTGAGGAAAGCAGCTGACGCAAGTGCCAACCAACACGCATAAGACCAGGCGAGGCTCGCCACGACAGTGGCTCCTCTGCAAATGCCAACGGCTGGCAGCCGATATTCTCAAATGTCTGCGCTCCCGCCACATCCGCCCAATCCAGCAACTGTGCCGCGCTCTCGAGTGCCAGACACGCCAGTCCCGTGGCACAGGGTGTACCGTTAATCAGACTTAACCCCTCTTTCGCCTCAAGAACTAGCGGCTCAAGCCCAATTGCCTGCAAGGCCTCTGCGCCACTCAAGGATCGGCCGTTGAACTGCGCACGCCCCTCACCCACCAACACCAACGCAACGTGCGCCATATGGGTGAGATAGCCTACCGACCCATTTGAGGGAACCTCTGGCGTGCAATTCGAGTTCAGCAAGGCAAGAAGCTGTTCAACAACTTCTATCCGCACTCCAGAATAGCCATGTGCGTAGTTATTGACGCTGGCTGCCATGATCGCGCGCGTGGCAGCGACTGACAATATAGGGCCGACACCCATCGCCGTACTGCGCAACAAATTAATCGATAGCTCCTGCTGTTGCGCTCGCTCAATAATGACGTCGCAAAGAGCACCGACACCCGTATTGATGCCGTAGCCGCGTATACCTTGCCGAACCAATCCGTCCACCACACGACGACTCGCACAGACGCGCTCGCGACAGGCCGCAGATAAAGCGAATCGACCCCCCTTTGCGACAGCAACGACATCAGCCACCCTTAAGGGCGTACTTAACTGTGTTTTTTCAAGCATTCGTGTCTCGCAGGACGGCATCGAACTGGCTGCGCATCAGTATCGTCCCGATGCGCAACTAAAAAAATGATCGTATTTAGCTGATATAAAAAATGCAGAGTTTATTGCCATCTAGATCACGGAAATAACCCGCATAAAAATTATCACCACGTGGACCAACTGCTCCCTCATCCTTGCTGCCAAGACTCAATGCCTTGGCATGGACTTCGTTGACCTGTTCTTTGGAGGTTGCGGCTAAAGCCACCATCGTGCCGTTCCCGACAGTAGCCGGCTGGCCATCGGCAGGCTTAATAACAAAAAGCATCGGCGCACCCGCACCGGTGGTCCACGAAATAAACTTCTCCGACTCCCAACCTCTTTTTGCCCCAAAAAGCGCAAGCAGTGCATCGTAATAGCCAGTGGACTTGCTCAAATTATTCGTCCCGAGCGTGACGTAGCCGATCATGATAAAACTCCCCAAATTGATAACCACAATGACCCGATCGCCGGGGCGGTCGCAACGACTCACGGCGCCTGAAGCTTACCAGCGAGGAGGATCCTGTGCAGAAGCAGCCTGTTAGGGCACCGCAGAACCCGCGATCAATAAAGAGTCTAAAGCGCCTTTAAGTTCATCGCGCTGGTACGGTTTGAGCAAAAAGGCTCCCGGCAGGGTCGCATCCACCAGCACCTCACGCGCGTAGCCTGAGGTCAGTAACACCTTGATTTGTGGATTGATAATCTGCGCCCTACGCGCCAAGGTCAGCCCATCCTTGCCCCCCGGCATCACGATATCTGTAAACAGCACATCAAAGTTTTCAACCTCCAAGAGGTTCAGAGCCTCGGCGCTTGAGCCGGCAAGCATCACTTCATAACCTAACGACTGCAGCCATATCTGCCCAACCGCCCGCAGACCCGCCTCATCATCGACCATGAGGATGCGTTTTGGTGGCACCACGCGGGTTAAATCACTTGCTCCACCATCGCTGCAACTCGCGTTCTGAGAGCCCGACGCGAACTCGTTTATGCCAGCACTAGACGCTCCTCGACGAGCTTGAATTAATGCAGAAACGCTCCCTGCCAAACGATCCAATGCCAGTAATTGGTAGTCAGTCAGCTCACGGGCAACGCGATCAATCACACACAATGTTCCTAACGGCAAACCGTTAGCGTCAACCACCGGTTTGCCAGCATAAAAACGTATTTTTGGATCCCCGGTTACCAGCGGATTGCCCGAAAATCGTGGGCCAGTACTAGCATCAGTGATAACCATGGTATCGCCTGGACGTAAAATAGCGTGTGCACAAAATGCCAATTCCCGCGGAGTTTCCCGAGTGGCAATTCCGTAGTGCGCCTTAAACCATTGTCGATGCTCATCGACCAGCGACACGAGTGCTATCGGCGTACCACAAACGTTAGCTGCTTCCTGCACAAGGCGATCAAACTCGTTCTCCTCGCACGTGTCTAGCAGCGCATGCCGCTGCAAAGAGTGCAACCGCTGTTGCTCTGTGACGTGCAACCGCCCAGTCTGCGGCGTAACAATCGGCAGATAAACACTGACTGTGGTTCCTTGACCGACCACACTTTGGATCTGGCACATACCACCCAACTGCCTCGCATAACCATAGACCATCGCGAGCCCAAGACCGGTGCCAGTACCACCGGGCTTCGTCGTGAAAAATGGCACAAACGCGTGGGCAAGAACATCCTCAGTCATACCACAACCGGTGTCAGTCACGTCAATGACTGCATAAGTGCCTGAAGCGAGACCTAGCGTGTTGCTGTCGACGCACACCCGATGCGCGCGAACAGTTATCTGCTTAGCACCTTCCGTATTGGTGAGAGCATCGCGCGCGTTGATGATGAGGTTCACCAACATACGATGAAATCCCGTCGCGTCTAACTTGACGAGTAAAGGATCCGCGCATAGCTGTGATAAAAAAGTTACTCCAACACCAGCCGCCGCCTCAAGCATTGGCAAAACGCGCAACAACAGTGCACTCACATTATAATTACTGAGCTCCACTGGCTGCTTGCGCGCTGTACTTAATAATAATTTTGTCATTTCTGAGCCGCGCAATGCCGCATCCATCGCATAGCGCAGGTGCTTTAATGCGAGCCGGTTATCGCCGATTGCATCATTAATCAAACTTAAATTGCCAATGATCACCGCAAGCATGTTATTGAAGTCGTGAGCAATGCTACCCGCCATTTGGTTAATTGAATCGAGCGCCTGTATGGCCTGCAGCTTCTCATCAAGCTGCATACTTGCAGAAGCATCCGTAATAACTCCTGTGATTCCCACGACGGCGCCAAGATCATCACGTGATACGACGCACTCCTCGTTTGCCCATATCGAGCTGCCATTCTTATGCCGGATACGAAAACGGCGCCAGAAACGATTGCACTCGATTCCTTTGTTGAAAGCCGCAATAGCACTCGCCCAGTCATCTG
>Ga0136642_1000085_pt1 | contig 57838 bp, 70 predicted proteins | sample LowCatLa1302831Y_FD_115313 | JGI IMG/M metagenome (GOLD analysis project Ga0136642, IMG submission 115313) | Freshwater microbial communities from Lower Cathedral Lake, Yosemite National Park, California, USA - 13028-31Y | ecosystem: Environmental > Aquatic > Freshwater > Lake ... | reverse complement strand
TCTTGGAACTGGACCCACTGGACCGACAGGATCGACTGGACCTACGGGTACGACGGGAAGCACCGGACCCACGGGTGCGGGTGCAACAGGTACGACTGGACCTACGGGTACGACGGGAAGCACTGGACCTCTTGGAACTGGACCTACTGGAACTACTGGACCAACAGGTAGAACGGGACCCACGGGTACGACGGGAGGCACAGGTACAACTGGACCTACGGGTTCTACAGGACCCACCGGAAGCACGGGACCGATCGGAACTGGACCCACCGGACCCACCGGAAGCACGGGTTCGACGGGAGGCACAGGTACAACTGGACCTACGGGTTCTACAGGCGCAACGGGTCCAATTGGAACTGGACCCACCGGACCCACGGGGTCTACGGGATCAACCGGTACCACGGGTTCGACGGGACCGATCGGTAGTACAGGCGCAACGGGTACCACGGGTCCAATTGGAACTGGACCTACCGGACCCACCGGACCTGCTGGAGCTGCTGGAGCTGCTGGAGTTGCTGGAGCTGCTGGAGCTGCTGGAGCTGCTGGAACTACGGGGTCTACCGGACCCAAGGGACCTACCGGAACTACGGGAACTACGGGAACTACGGGACCTGCTGGAGTTGCTGGAGCTGCTGGACCTACCGGAACTACGGGAACTACGGGAACTACGGGACCTGCTGGAGTTGCTGGAGCTGCTGGACCTACTGGAACTACGGGAACTACGGGAACTACGGGACCTGCTGGAGGTGCTGGAGCTGCTGGAGCTGCTGGACCTACTGGAACTACGGGAACTACGGGAACTACGGGACCTGCTGGAGGTGCTGGAGCTGGATTCACAACGATTTCAGGATCGACTGCAACGACGAGTATACTGACTGCAAATGGAACGAATGCTGCGATTGGACAGTCTGCATTGCAGTTTGATGGGTCCTACATGTACACATCTGGCGTAATTGTAAAGGGTTCAGATCTCACTCCACTAAGTTGGACACAGCGCGCTACATCTCAAAATTGGTTTGGTATTACATCCTCTGTAGATGGAACGAAACTTGCTGCAACTGTGCAAAATGGATACATTTATACGAGTACAGATTCCGGGGTTACGTGGACACAGCGCGCTACAGCTCAAACTTGGCAGGGTATTACATCATCTGCAGATGGAACGAAACTTGCTGCAGTTGTGCAAAGTGGATACATTTACACAAGTACAGATTCCGGGGTTACGTGGACGCAGCGCGACTCAAGTCGAGCTTGGTATGGTATTACATCATCTGCAGATGGGAGGAAACTTGCTGCAGTTGTGCAAAATGGATACATTTATACGAGCACAGATTCCGGGGTTACGTGGACACAGCGCGCTACATCTCAAACTTGGTTTAGTATTACATCATCTGCAGATGGGACGAAACTTGCTGCAGTTGTGTTAGATGGATACATTTATACGAGCACAGATTCCGGGGTTACGTGGACGCAGACTGCTACATCTCAAAATTGGTTTGGTATTACATCATCTGCAGATGGAACGAAACTTGCTGCAATTGTGCAAGGTGGATACATTTGGACAAGCACAGATTCCGGAGTTACGTGGACGCAGACTGCTACATCTCAAAATTGGTTTGGTATTACATCATCTGCAGATGGAACGAAACTTGCTGCAGTTGTGCCAAATGGATACATTTGGACGAGCACAGATTCAGGAGTTACGTGGACGCAGACTGCTACATCTCAAAATTGGTTTGCTATTACATCATCTGCAGATGGAACGAAACTTGCTGCAGTTGTTTACAGTGGATACATTTACACTGGCGGATATAGCGTGTCGGGGACACCGTTAATCGTGAGTGGAAACATATATGCTGGAGGGTCGATCGCATCAAGTGGATCAATCGCATCAAGTGGATCAATCACATCAAGTGGATCAATCACATCAAGTGGATCAATCACATCAGGTGGACCCTACATGTACACATCTGGCGTAATTGTAAAGGGTTCAGATCTCACTCCACTAAGTTGGACACAGCGCGCTACAGCTCGAAATTGGTTTAGTATTACATCCTCTGTAGATGGAACGAAACTTGCTGCAGTTGTTTACATTGGTGGATACATTTATACGAGTACAGATTCCGGAGTTACGTGGACACAGCGCGCTACAGCTCAAAGTTGGTTTAGTATTACATCATCTGCAGATGGAACGAAACTTGCTGCAGTTGTGAAAAATGGTGGATACATTTATACGAGTACAGATTCCGGAGTTACGTGGACACAGCGCGACTCAAGTCGAAATTGGAGTGGTATTACATCATCTGCAGATGGAACGAAACTTGCTGCAGTTGTGCAAAATGGATACATTTACACGAGTACAGATTCCGGGGTTACGTGGACACAGCGCGCTACAGCTCAAAATTGGTTTGGTATTACATCATCTGCAGATGGAACGAAACTTGCTGCAGCTGTGCCAAATGGATACATTTGGACAAGCACAGATTCCGGAGTTACGTGGACGCAGACTGCTACATCTCAAAATTGGCAGGGTATTACATCATCTGCAGATGGAACGAAACTTGCTGCAACTGTTTACAGTGGATACATTTATACGAGTACAGATTCCGGGGTTACGTGGACACAGCGCGCTACAGCTCAAACTTGGTTTGCTATTACATCATCTGCAGATGGAACGAAACTTGCTGCAGCTGTGCAAAATGGATACATTTATACGAGCACAGATTCCGGAGTTACGTGGACACAGACTGCTACATCTCAAGCTTGGTTGGGTATTACATCATCTGCAGATGGGACGAAACTTGCTGCAGCTGTTTACAGTGGATACATTTACACTGGCGGATATAGCGTGTCGGGGACACCGTTAATCGTGAGTGGAAACATATATGCCGGAGGGTCGATCACTGCCGGCGGCGATATCACTGCATTTTCGGATGTGCGGTTAAAGACGAACATTGAGACGATTGACAGTGCGCTTGGAAAGATTTCGATGTTGCGCGGCGTCTATTACGACAGAATCGATATGTCGGGTCGCAGAGTCGGATTGATTGCCCAGGAAGTGGAAGAGTTCGTACCTGAAGTTGTGCAAACCGGAACGGATCGCGATCAAATAAAGAGTATTGCGTATGGAAATTTGGTTGGTCTCTTGATTGAAGGTATCAAGGCATTGGACAAGCGATGTTCTGATCTTGAAAAAAAAATTGGAACTGAATAAGGATGACGACAGTCCCAACATCAAACATTAGCATGACAAATTTGAACACTGTCTTTTCAAAGGGGTTCTCTCTGTCAGGATACTACGGAACCGCATTTAGTTTTGGATATGCACCGTCCTCCGGTCCAATCAGTTACAGCATGTTTTCGGGGAAGAGTGCGCTCCCATAACCGCATCCGTTTCGCCTACAACCGTAAATGGTCGTACATTTTATACATTCACGGGCAATGGATCATTCACACTAACATCGGGTGGACCTAAATCCATGGAGGTTTTTATGATTGGTGGAGGAGGAAACGGATTTCAGTCTGGAGCAAATTTTACAACAAATTCGGGAGGTGGTACTGCATACGGTGGCGGTATCGGAGGATATGGTATTGCCGGAATTGCGACGGCGGGTACGAATGGAACGGGCGGAGGAGGTGGAGGAGATAATAATATAGGTAAATCGGGTGGTTCGGGTGTATTGATCATTTCATTCTAAACTGTTTACGCCGTACAATCCACCCCCCAATTAATCCAGATAGAATAACAAGATGTCTCTTTCAAAATATGTCCCGGGCGTGGGACTCGTATCATGTGCACCTAGCATTCTCGAAGGACCACGCGGTCTTCCAGGAACGACAGGACCTACAGGATCAACTGGACCGACGGGACCGACGGGACCGCAAGGTCGCGATGGGTCTGTTCTCAATATCGGACCAACCGGCACGACAGGACCGACTGGACCCACTGGATCGACGGGACCCACTGGATTCGGACCCACGGGAAATACGGGACGCACGGGTGTAACTGGATCTACGTGCACAGGTCCAACCGGTCCGGCAGGATCTGTGACAAACACCGGACCCACGGGTGCGACGGGTGCAACAGGTCCCACTGGAAGTACAGGACCGACAGGTGCGACGGGACCGACAGGATCGACAGGACCCACTGGACCGACTGGTGTTGCGAGTCAAATAACAGGTCCCACGGGACCGACAGGACCCACTGGAAATCGTGGACAGCAGGGTCCTCCGGGTGTCATGGGTGATCTGGGTCCGACAGGTCCAACGGGATATACCGGAACTACAGGCGTATTCGGTCCCACAGGACGAACGGGTACGACGGGTCCTACCGGATTTACCGGACGTACGGGTGGAACGGGTATGACAGGTCCAACGGGTACAACGGGTCCGTATGGAACAGGACCTACAGGTCCAACTGGACCGACAGGGTTCACGGGACCCACTGGACCCACGGGACAAACTGGATGCACAGGACCCACTGGACCCGTAGTAACCCCTGGATCGGTTAACCTCGTGTGTGTGACGGGATCGTCTCCGCTCTATACGATCTCTGCGGATACGGGTATCGTTGCACCTGTACTCTGGATATCGGGTATATACCCAGATGGGGCAAGCGTTATAAATTTGGCAAGTATGTCAAACAATGTCTCGCTGTATTCATTCTCCTTTACGTGTCCATTCACAACCTGGTTCGCAAATGTTACCTTGACACAACAACCTGACCAACCCTACACGTTAGTGGTAAACTATTACTATCCATCTTAAAGAGTAATGGATCCGTTCTCGTATATCGGGACGAGTCAATCTCCTCGGCGCGTTCCACCGAATGTATGGGTTGTAACCGGTCCAACAGGGAGTACTGGATATACTGGAACAAAGGGTCCAATTGGAAAATTTGGATTCATGGGACCTGATGGGGCGTCGTATATCACGAGTACACAAACCGGACCAACCGGACCATCTGGATCCATTGGAAGTAGAGGACCGACAGGCGCAAGTGGACCCACTGGATCTACAGGACCAACAGGCACAACTGGACCGCTTGGAATAACGGGTCGAACGGGAACGACAGGACCGACTGGAAATACGGGACCTACGGGATACACTGGAAACACTGGACCATATACCGGATCTACAGGTAGAACTGGATCCACGGGCGCGACGGGACCCACTGGACCGACGGGATCGACTGGATATACCGGCGCAACGGGACCCACGGGCGTAGATGGGTCGCTTGGAAAAGTAGGACCTCTGGGTATCGCTGGAGTTGAAAAAGGACTCGTTGGATTCACTGGACCGACTGGAGCAACTGGATCCACTGGAATGACGGGCGCAACTGGGCGCACTGGACCTGTGGGTCCACGCGGACCCCTCGGACCGACCGGACCGCCTATAGGACCCACCGGTTATACGGGTACAACTGGACCGTATGGTCGAAATGACGCGACAGGTCCAACGGGTCCAACCGGAACATACGGACCGAATGGAGCAACTGGATCCACTGGAATGACGGGTCCAAATGGAATTCCAATGTACCATATCGATTCGACCACAAATGCGTATACAGTTTCCACTTCTATACCGAGTTTTTCTCGGTTAGGAACTTCTAAATATTACTTGGGAAATTCTACATATTACGCGCAAGTCAAGGATTTCGGAAGGGATAACGTTTACTGGGTTCAGTCCATTAGCAATACCACATATCCTGATGAACGAGGAAATTCGACCGTTGCATTTGCGGTTTTAGGCGCTACGGGTGCGCTTTCTACATATGGGTTGGTTTATACAAGTGTTATACTGCGAACAAGAGTCACTATTTCCTCTGGAACGTCGGTGGTTACGCTCGTAACAATGCCGTATGGTATCGGTAGATAAAGTGTCGGTAACCAATAATGGACCAAGCACTAAAAGTTCAGCAGGAGTGGGGCAAGGCAGTTCAGGATCTGAAGGACAGCGAAAAAGACTATGGACTGACTCCCTACAAGACCGAATCCCTTGCTCGCACGATCCTGTCGTTTATACGATATACTCGTGTGCGCCAACCTGTCCTCTTCAAACAACGACGCGGCGAGGAATATGAGCACTTTGTAGAAGAACTGAAGAAGCAATACGACCCCGACAGCGTCCTTCGTGCTCTTGAGAATGATGCAGTGTGGACTACAACGTTCACTCTTGCGCGCCGCCGGTAAAAACGAATCATCTACACTTAAGGATAACAGAAGGTAAAATGGGCGATACTCTTGTCGGTGTTCAGTTTGGAATTGCAAACCCTGACGACATCCTGAAGAACAGCGTTGTCGAGGTCACGACCGACAAGACATACCAGTCGAGTCAAGCAGTTGCAAACGGTGTTTTCGACAGTCGCTTTGGCGTGATTGAGAATGGAAAGATCTGCCCCACGTGCAAGCAGTCGAACCAGCACTGCCCCGGTCACTTCGGACACATCCGGTTGGCGCGTCCTGTCTACCTCTACCAGTTCTTCGATGCGGCAGAGAAGTTGGCAAATGTCATTTGCTTAACCTGCTCGAAACTCCTAATTTCCGACGCTGCACTTGAGTCGATCACATCCACGGGAATGACGCGCTTCAAGGATGTGCGCGACCTTATACCCGGAGGACCCAAGAGACCCCAGGCATGCGAGCACTGCAAGAGCGCCACGTTCAAGAAGGTTGCCAAGGTTGTAGGTCGTGCGGCGACACTTGAGGGACAGGCGTGGGATCGCCAGGGTGTTCCGCCCGAGACACCGCTTCCCCTGCAGATTGAGTTGGTTCTTCGTGCATTCCGTCGCATCACCGACCAGGACTGTTCGCGTCTTGGATTCAATCCCAAGTATGCCCGTCCGGAGTGGATGATCTGCACTGTACTTGCCGTTCCGCCTCTCACCGTCCGTCCCTCTGTCGTCATGGACGACAACCAGCGAATGGAGGATGACTTGACGCACAAGTTGATTGACATTCTCCGCAACAACCAGCGACTCCGCGATCGCATCGACAAGGGCGATTCGGTGGAAATGATTGACAAGTGCACTGCCGTCCTGCAGTATGACGTGGCAACCTATGTGGACAATGACATCAAGGGAATGGCACCTGCTGCCCAGCGGTCGGGTCGTCCTCTGCGGACACTCAAGTCTCGGTTTGGCGCAAAGACGGGTCGTGTGCGTGGAAATCTGATGGGGAAGCGTGTGGACTACAGTGCCCGGTCGGTGATTACACCGGATGCAAACATTGATTTGGACGAACTCGGTGTGCCGCAGGAGATTGCCATCAATCTTACCTTTCCTGAGATTGTCTCCATCTACAATCGAGACCGTCTCATTGCCGCAGTGGCAAATGGACCCGATACGCACCCTGGCGCAAAGACGGTGTTTCTCAAACAGGACAACCGCACGGTCAGTCTTCGGTATGTCGCATCGGACACGATCAACCTTCGCGAGGGCGATATTGTGCATCGGCACTTGATTGACGGAGACATTGTGCTCTTTAACCGCCAACCGTCCCTGCACAAGGCATCCATGATGGCACACCGTGTCATTGTTCTGCCGTACTCGACATTTCGACTGAACGTATCTGCGACCCGCCCGTACAATGCAGATTTTGACGGCGACGAGATGAACATGCACGTGCCTCAGTCCATTGCTGCGGCAACTGAGTTGCGATACCTGGCATCCGTCCTGCGCAACATCATTAGTCCCCGCACGAACTCGCCGATCATCCAGTTGTTCCAGGATACCATGACCGGCATCTACCGCATGTCCCATCCGTCGGTGGAGATTCCCGAAACCCTGGTCATGAACATGCTGTCCAAGATCAAGCGCCCCGTTGCGCGCAAGAACCGCTCGTGGACCGGTGCAGAGGTGATTTCGTATGCGTTTCCTCTGATGAACTTCAAGGGCGGCATCACGCTTGAGAATGGATCGTTAACAAGTGGAATTATCAACAAGGCATCTCTTGGATCGGCAAGCAAGGGTCTTATCCACGTGGTCTACAATACATTTGGTCCGGAGCGCACCGGACAACTCATCAATGACATCCAGGCAATCGTCACCCAGTTCAATTTGTACAAGGGGTTCTCGGTGGGCGCATCTGACCTTATTGCCAATGCAGAGACAAATGCATTCGTAAACACCAAGATTGATGCTGCGCGACAGAAGGTTGCCGAGATCCTGTCGGACGTCCATTCGGGAAATTTTGAGAATATTTCGAGCATGTCAGATGGCGACGATCTGGAGGACAAGATCTCCAGTGCGCTAAAAGAGGTTGCGGCACAAATCAACGAGCAGGTCTTGAAGTCTCTTTCGTCCGAGAACCGTATCGTGCAGATGGTCAAGTCCGGGTCCAAGGGAAGCGAGCAGAACATTACACAGATGGTTGCCCTTCTCGGGCAGCAGTTGATTGAGGGTCGGCGTGTTCAGTACACTCTGCAGGACCGCACGCTGCCGCACTTTGCATGTTATGACGACGGAATCGAGTCTCGCGGATTCGTCCAGAACTCCTTTGTCTCTGGTCTTCAACCGGCAGAGTTCTTCTATCACGCACAGGCAGGTCGCGAGGGACTGATTGATACTGCAGTGAAGACGTCGGACACTGGATACATTCAGCGTCGTCTCATGAAGATCATGGAGGACCAACATGTGGACTACAGTGGAAGTGTTCGCAATGTGACGGATTCGATTATTCAGTTCGCCTATGGCGAGGACGGCGTAGATACAGTGTGTATCGAGGCGCAGTCGTGCGATCTCGGTCTGATGACTATGGAGGCAGTGTACCGCACATTTGCACTCAGTGCCGCTGACGTCAACCCGTTCTTAAAGGAGGCAGTCACGGAGTGTCCGGATATGGTCGATGAGATCCTGCACGATCGTGACCTTCTTGTGCAGAATGTGTTCCGGTACCGCAAGATGGATACGCTGCAGGCGCCTGTAAACATTCGTCGTCTCATCGAGTCCTATGCCAACCCGTATGCCACCAAGACGGACTTGACACCGCAGCACGTCGTTGAAGGCATCAACGGATTTGTGACGCGGCATCCGAAGAACCTGGTCTTCCATGCACTTCTTCGCTACAACCTTGCGCCGAAGATGTCAATCCTCATCCACCGCTTCACCGAAGAGTTGTTTGATGAACTTATGCGAGACATTGAGTTTCGATATGTCAAGGCGCTCTGCCATGCGGGCGAGATGGTGGGTCCCCTGGCGGCACAGTCCATTGGTGAACCCACGACGCAGCTTACTCTAAACACGTTTCACAGTGCCGGTACGGTCAAGGCGAATGCAACGTCTGGTGTGCCGCGCATCGAGGAGTTGTTGTCCGCATCTCAGAATCCCAAGCGTCCGGGAAACACCGCATACCTTGCCGGCACTGCCTCGCAGAATGACGCAATTGAATTGAAGAAGAAGGTTCAGCGTACGACTGTGCGGGACATTACGCGCTCGTTCCGAATCTACTACGATCCGTACCCGCTGTCTGCCTCTACAAGTGTGAACGAGGACCGCGAGTTGCTTACTACATATGAGCAGTTCCGCGAGGGTGATGAGTGTACGTCACCGTGGATCGTGCGCATCGAGTTAAACGAGGCAGACATGGTGAGTCGAACCATCATGGACATTACGGAGATTTCTGCAAAACTTCATGCGAACAGTAGTTTGAAGATGGTCAAGTGTATTTCGGGAACTGCAAGTGGAAAACTGGTGATGCGTCTATCGTTCGATAAGGGAAGTATCAAGAACCCCACGCAACTTCGGTTCCTCGAAGAGAAGATTCTGGACACGGTCTTGACTGGAATTGATAACATTGGACGTGTTCACATTCGCACCGTCAAGAGTGAACTGACATACGATTCAGTGATTGCCGGATATGTCTGCAAGGAGCAGTACGTTCTTGATCTCGAGGGCACAAACCTGCACGATCTCATGGTGTTTCCGGGCATTGATGGCACACGTGTCTTGTCCAACGACATTCACGAAATCAACAAGGTCTTTGGCATCGAGGCAGCAAGACTTGCAATCTACGAGGAGATCAACGAGGTCTTTGCCACTGAAAAGGTGAACTACCATCATCTGAGCGTACTGGTTGACAGCATGACAGTGAGTGGGCGTATCGTGCCTGTCAATCGCTTCGGAATGAACAAGAACGAGACGGGTGTCCTTGCCAAGTCGAGTTTCGAGGAGACCTCGCGCATCATGTTCAATGCGGCACTTGGTGCTGAGTACGATCCGATGAGGGGTGTCTCTGCGAACATCATGTTCGGACAGAAACCGCCGTGCGGAACTGGGTTTGTGGATATCTTGGTGGATGAGACGAATCTACCGGAAGGACCGGAGACGTTTGAGGACGAAGGTGGGGTCTTGACAGAGGTCAACCGCGAACTCGGCGGCGCACCCGACTCCGAATGCCGGATCGAGGATATCTTGATGCCTTGGTGATCCTGCGAGTACGCCTGCGCCGACCACCTGTAATCAGTGCTCCAGGTATGGTCTCGGAACCCGTTTTATCCGGAGTTGCCATGAACATGTCGTTACCATCAGCGCCGAACACTGCGAGGAGTAGTGCATTATATGTATTTTCGCGAACATGAACCTTTTTATATACATACAGAACCTGGACCCCAAGTTGAGGTTCGAGATAAAACTTATAGTCGGTATCTCCCCACTGGCTTGTATCAGGTGTACTCCCTATCGGAGGTAATGGAGCGGCAGATCTGAGATAGGCGGGTATCGGGACAGTACCCTTGACTATACCAAAGAGTGTACGCATCGTAATTTTGGGACCGGGTTTACCGTAATGATCACGAGCAAATTCGATACCCTCGATCAGATCATGTAATTTTTGCTCCATATTACCCTGTAGTACAGGAGTTTCCTTCTTTTTCCCTTTTTCATTTAGGAGCAATTGAGCACCCAGATCGCCGGCCGCAGCAAGACGCGCTATGCTGTTCGGAGGGACCATTCGGTCTCCCAACGCGTTTCTGGGATAACGATAGCGGTCTTCGGGACCCATTTGTCCTGCAGGTCCCGCTCCGCGAGGATCCCCAGCAGGCAGAGGAAATGGATACTCCCCACCTGCACCTGCTGCTGCCGGTCCCGCTAAATACGCTGCCGCTGCCGGTAACAGACCCGCACCAGGCGGGGACGGACTCAATCCGAGAGAACCATGCGACATTACTTCTCTCTGCGAATTAAACTTCCGATCCCTTCAAGATGTGCGCAAACATAAAGAGCATTGCAACAAGTGCACCTATACCAAATCCAATCACGCACATATCGACTGTCGTCAAGTCTCGCTTAACAGATTCATCCAGATCGTCAAGCGATGTCATTTCCTTCTTTTTACTCCTCATCTGTAAACAATGGCAGCGGTAAACCTGACGCACCCCGAACTTGCTGAACTCAGCAATCCGGTGTTACCGGCAGCATCAGAGGATGCCCTCAAATCTATGCGAAATGAATTATGTGCTGTCTCTGGGTCTTTTTCGCTTCAGAGTCATCAAAAGTTCTTAAGGAGAGTCTTTTCTCCAGATTCCCCGTGTCGCAGTCTTTTAATGGTCCACGGGACCGGTGTCGGCAAATCCTGTTCTGCGATTCAAATTGCCGAAGAGTACATTCTGAGACCCGAATATCAAGAAAAGAAAGTATTGGTCGTCTCCAACCCTGCCGTCCAAGCAAACTTCTATACGGAAATCTTCGACATGAACCGTATAAAAATAGACGAAAAGAGCGGGATCTTTACGTCGTCCCAGTGCACGGGTCGCAGGTATCTCGATACGTTGCTGCGCGCAGAGTCGGAACCATCTCATTGGAAGGACCCTATAGTGCGTGAACGACTTGAAAAAATGGCAGACAAGTTGATTGATGAATTTTACGAATTTAGCGGATACATTACGTTCGGAGAACTCTTGAACAAGAACGCAGATGACGATGACTGGATCAGCAGGACATTTGACAATCGGTTACTTCTAATTGACGAGGCACACAATGTGCGCAGAGGCGTAGGTGCAATCGGTCAGAAGGGAAAGACAATCAGTACCGGTCTCGAAGTCCTCGTAAAAAAGGCAAAGGGTCTTGTTCTTGTCATGATGACGGCAACGCCCATGTTTGACACCTTTGAAGAAATCGTGTATTACATGAATCTATTTGGATGGAATGACAAGACACTTGATCCAAACACTGAAATTCGTGTCTCTGACATTTTTGAACCCGACGGAACCATAAAGGTTGCAGCAGAAGAACGGTTCCGCACATGGGTGCAGACCTATGTCTCCTATGTAAAGGGCGAAAATCCATTCACATTTCCGTTTCGGTTACCTGCCCCGGTTTTGGCACCCGATGATCGCACACTCGATTTTCTTGGACGCAATATTGCCGATGCAGATCGATTAAAGTTCTTGAAATTGGTTTCAAGTGTTGCGCAAGGAGAACAACTCAAAGTTCTCAATGGATCCAGACTTGACGATGCGGCGCAAGAAGAAACGTCTCGTCAAGCACTTATCTCGCCTACCCTGTCCGTTCTTCCAGGAAACAAGGCATTCTCGGAGTTGTTTTCGAGGGTCGGTGAACAATATGCATATATTGGGGACCCCTTCTTGACCCCTGAAAAGTTGGCAGGTGTATCCGCAAAGTTTGCATCGGTCATTGAATGTATTTCGAGATCGAAAGGAATTGTCATGATCTATTCCAACTTTGTTGAGCGAGGTGCTCGACTCTTTGCCATGGCACTTGAAGAACATGGATACAAACCTGCAAAAGGTGGCGAATTCTTGCTTGCCGGTGAGCGTCCCAAAGGACCGTCAAAGGGATCCTACATGATTTTGTCAAGCGAAGTGTCTGCGGCAGACACAAGTGCTCTTTTAACCTTTGTACGCAGTCCAGACAATGCAAATGGTGAACGGGTGCGCGTTATCATTACGACACCCAGAGTATCGGAAGGTGTGAATTTTAAATACGTCCGACAAATCCATATTCTCGATCCGTGGTGGAACATGTCGCGAATCGAACAAGTGATTGGTCGGGGATTGCGTACATGCAGTCACTCCCTTCTTGATTTTAGTGAGCAGAACTGTACGGTCTACCTGCACGTTGTCCGCACACCCGATCTGCGTGAATGTTTTGATGAATATACATATCGTACGAAAGTCGAAGCAAAGGCGGTAAAGATTGCCCGAGTCCGCGCCCTTCTTGCCGAGTCAGCAATGGATTGTCCATTGCAGTCCGGTCTGAACTCCTTGCCCGAAGCGTGGAAAATGCTGGACATTCACCAGGTCCGGTCTGAAAACAACGAAGAGGTTGCGTACAAATTGAGCGGGATGTTGGCACCGACTTTTGCCCCTGAACTTGCCATTTTGCAGTGTCGCGTACATCCGAGCGTTTCAGATCCAGACCACGTACGTCCACTGTCCACATACCTCGATACACGAGATGAACTCTTGAACGTTCTTGCAAAGATGTTTGCCGATAAACCCATTTGGACACGGGAAGAGTTGTTCACAAAACTGAAATATCCGAAGGATGTTATTCTTTACACGATTCAAAATGCCATACGAAATGCCTTTCGATTTAAAGATGCATTTGGACGATCGAGCGTTATCGAATCGAGAGGAGACGTATATGCCCTTGGAAAGGGCACACTTGTTGAACGTACAAGCGAACCGCCTAGTCGCAGAGACCTCAAGATTCCATTTGCCGAACAACACGAAGCACCTGTGGAAAAGGTTCCGGATATAGAAGAGGTTCGTGTCGCATATAAGGGATTCCCACCGTCTGCATCGCAGTTTTCGCCTGCCGTTCTAAATGGATACATTTTTGACCATGTATTTACTCCCCAAGAGCAACTTGCGTATCTCTTATCTGACAATGACCTTCAATTCAAGGATAGGTACCGTGTGCCTGAAACGGGTATCTTAGTGCTCGGATATGGAAAGTATCACCCGCCTGAGGTGCCCATCGATGAAGATGGCAAAAAAGTGCTGGCATGGACAGAGAGGTTAAAGAAAGGGTATGTGGAAAACAAGACGCTCTTTGCCAGCATTCGGGACGGTCTGTTTAGTTTGAGTAAGTTTGAGATTCTTGAGGAGGTGCCCACTCGCAAGGCAGCGACTCGGCGAGACGTCCCTGTCGTCTGCGGTACCGGAGACAATAAGAAACCGGATATACTTGCGCTGGCAAAGTATATTGATAAACGAGGAGTGGGGATACCGCCCGATGTTGCAAAGAAGAATAAATCCGAATGGTGTCAATTCACCGAATTGCTTGTGCGCGAGCAGCAAGAGGGCGCAGAACCGAAGATTGGATGGTACACACCTGCAGAGATGAATGTAATTGCTCCCACACAAGAAAAGGGTAAAAAATGAAAACTTCAAGTTGAAGTCTAATACAAGGGAATGACGGATCCTTTGTTTGAGCGTCGTAGTTTGGTTCGGAGTGTTCATATCACTGCACCGTATATTCAGCGCAATATCCATGCCAGTCTCTCTGCACAACTCAATACAAAGTATGCAGGCACCTGCACTCCAGAGGGATATCTCCGAAAGGGCAGCATCACGATCGAAGAGTATTCATTGGGTCGAGTTAATTTGATCAAGGGAGGACTTGACTTTACTGCAGTGCGGTTTCAAGCGGACATCTGTATGCCGCACCCCGGTCAGACATTTCGAGCAAAGGTCGTATTGAAGAGCAAGATTGGTCTTCACGCAGAAGTCTTGCCTATTATGGTCCTTCTTCCGCGCGATCTTCACATTGGAAATGAGGCATTCGATGCGATCCGAGAGGACCAAGAGATTGAGTTTGAAGTGATTGGTTCGAAGTTTCAGCAGGGCAATGACAGCATCGATGTTCTCGGTACGCTGAAGACGACCCTAGACGAGGGTCACGCGGTCCCTCCAGCGACGGAGTTTGTGCCTGAGGCAGGCGCTAGCAATGCTGCAGCGGGTGCATCAGTCTCAGGTGTTGAGCGGCGTATTACAGTTCCGCTGGACCAGACTCGCCCTTCGAAGAAGAAGGGTGGTAGCATCCTCCCGTTTGTTGCAGGTACCTAATAACCACAGGGTGATACAAATGAAACGTGTGGAAAAGGATGAACTTCGTGAACGCATTGATACCTTAGGCGTTCACGAGCACTATCAGATTTTTCAAGTGATCAAGAAGTACACGGATGCCTATACAAAAACAAACAGTGGCATTTTTGTTTCGTCAGAATCTCTCTCGGATGAATGTCTCGTTGAGATGACCACACTTGTTGAGTTCTATATTGATCAACGTAGATCGATGGATGCGGAGGACTTCAAGAGAAACGCAATGGCAAAAACGAATAAAACACATCCAAACAAAGAATAAGAGCAAATGGAGTTACCCTCCGATCTTCTAAACTACATCAAGATTGCCAAGAAGGACCCTGTCGTCGAATTCGAATGCAAGATACTTGCCAAGGAGATCCTGACCAAGGATGTTGCAGATCGAATCAGTCGTCGTCTTCACGGAACTCCAACGGAAGAGCACTACGCAGTCTTTTCGTATCCCGATGGACTGCGTGTCAACGTAAAGGGGGTTGAGGCAATCCACCGAGTCTGCACATCCGGTAGTTTCACTGGCATTCCCCTCGATGTTCAGCGGAAGAAGCGGCATCCAAAGGAAGATCTTGAGCTCCAGGACTACAACCTCAAGTTCACATTGCGTCTCGAAGATGCCGTTCGGAAGGACTTTGGAGGAAACCCGATGGACAAGACAAACTACATTCGCATCTTACATCGTCGTTCGTGGATAACTACAGATGGCATTCTTCGAATTGACTTTTCACAAGTCAAGTCCAAAACCAGAGACACGCGGTCCTTCTCCGACATTCTGCGGCAAACACCTACCTACGAACTTGAACTTGAGTTGGTGGATCGAAGTGTCTCGGAAGACAGGATCTTCCAGAGTTTCCGGAATACTATCCGCACCCTGCTGTGTGCCTTCCAGCAAACAAACTTTCTCATCACCAAGACGGATGTACGGCGATACACCGACGAGTTCTCAGGACGCAAGGTTCGGTTTGTGAATCCAGTGACGCTTGAGAGGCGACACATTCGCCCCGACCGCCTCCACTGTGTTCAAAAGGGATACACGGTGACGAACAAGGCAGATGGTGAGCGATGCATGCTCGTGGTGATGAACGACAAGCGTCTAGTCCTGGTCCGCCCCAAGGGATTGTCCATGCAGTGGACAGGTCTCACGGCAACGACAGATGTGCACAAGGGGGACACGTTTGATGGCGAGTACCTTCCTCACCTCAATCTGTTCTGTATCTTCGATGCATATATCTACCGCGGTCAGGATGTGCGAAAGCATCCCTTGATGACAACGGACGAAGATGTCGAGGCACGTCCCACCATGTCTCGTCTGGGGTCTGGACGTTCGTTCGTCAATGACATTTCGACTGACTTTTCAATCAGTCCAGGTGAACCGGGTACTCTTCTCTTTCGCATCGAATCCAAGTTGTTCCTTGCCGGAGACGGAAAGGCAATGGAGACGTCGATCGGTCGTATCTTGGACACAAAGTTTGAGTATGAGACGGACGGACTCATCTTTACTCCTCGTGACTCTGGCGTTGCCCCCGATGTCGATTGCTCGGGAAACACCTGGTTGCGCGTCTACAAGTGGAAACCTGCAGATCAAAACAGTATTGACTTCCTGATTCGGTTCAAACCGGACGTGGGATATGCAAAGGAGGGCAAAGCAGTCTTCACCGGAAGTCTGTTTGTCGGTCGGAACCGGAATTCCAGTGTAGTCTACCCTTGCCAGACCATGACGCACGAATACACCCCCAAAGTTCTTCCACCGGACCTGCAGCGTATTGCCGAGCGGGGAAACCGAGCGCCGACTCCCTTTCAACCGACTACGCCGCGTGACCCGAATGCAAATGTGATTTCAATCCCACTGAACGATGCCAAGGTCCCCGTTGACATTTCCGGACTCCGAGTTGACGACAATACAATTGTCGAGTGTTCGTATGACCTTGAGAACGAGACATGGAGGATCATGCGCACTCGCTACGACAAGACTGCAGAGTACCGCAACGGCGCACCGCAATTCGGAAATGACAGCACAGTAGCAGAGTCGATCTGGACATCAATTCACGTGCCGGTGTCAGACGAGATGATTCGGACATGTGCGTCGAATCCTCCGGACGATACGGTAGAGGACGAGCAATACTACCGCACGGACCTCAAGCGATCCGATCGGGCGAACAAGGATGTCTATGCCTTTCACAACAAGATCAAGGGTGAGTTGTTTAGCAGGTGTGTTAGATCTGGAGACACCCTACTTGAGTTGGCAATGGGGGCAGGTGGTGACCTGTTGAAGTGGAAGAACTCCAAGGCGTCCAAGGTGGTGGGGTTCGATCTTGCCAAGAAGAACTTGTATGCTCCCGAAGGTGCATGCAAGCGGTACCTCGATGTCAAGGCAAAGGAACCTACGAACCCTCCACCTCCCGCCTTGTTTATCCAGGGCGACATGACGACGAATCTGTTTGAGATTGACGATCCGTATGTACGGATTCTCAATGGAACGGATCCGCCGACGACAAAGTATCTTGAGCAATTTGCAAATCTGACGTCCTTCGACGCGATCTCCTGTCAGTTCGCAGTCCACTATGCATGTGCATCGGATGAGACGTTTCGGGAGTTCTGCAAGAACCTTGCACACTGCAAGGACTTCTTCTTTGGAACCTGTTTGGATGGCGCGTCTGTCTACAAACTTCTCTTTGGAAAGACCAACCATGTGTTTCGCGTAGGTGATCAAATTGTCGGAAACTTTGCCAAGCAGTATGCCGATTCCGAGAACTGGCACGAAGACTTTGGACAGTTTATCGAAGTGAGCATTGAGACCTTTGAGAATCCGGTCAAGGAGGCGCTCGTTCCCTTTGAAAAGATGACGAGTATGTTGTCCGAAGTTGGATTTGATCTAGAGTCTACCCACCTCTTCGGAGACTACTACACGTCTCTCCGGTCGCAACTCACATCGCAGCAGCAGGAGTACTCGTTTCTGCACCGCAGTTTCGTGTTTCGTCGGCGTGTCAAGGAGGCGGTCCAAGAAGGAAAGTTGCCTGTCATGGAAGAGGAGGCGAAACCTGCTAAGAAGAAGATCGAGAAACCGCAGGTCGCGCCTCTTGCCGAACAACCTGTCCTCTTTACCGATGCAAACAACTTTCTCTCCAACGAGTTTGTGGCGCCCTTTACGCAAGACGGGATTGCCTTTCCGACTGTGCTGCACTATTATGGGTGGAAAAAGGCGACGACCTTTGGAGATGCAGAAACGGCAACTGCAATTACAACTACAGCGCCGACGAGTATGAAACCACTCAAGACCCTCATTGAAAAATTCGGTAAGGCGGATCAGACCGAGTGGGTGAAGATCCAAGACGAGGTGATGAAGACGGGTGTGCGTGCCAAGTTTGTGAACCCTGCAAACGAGGCACTGCTGAAGCAGTTGCGGGATACGGGCACGCGTCCGCTCTGGTATGCGAATCCTCGAGACAAGTATTGGAGTACCGGAACATCGCCCGATACGGATGTTGCAAAGAATGGAAAGTGGAAGGGTGCGAACAAGTTGGGCGCGATCTTGATGGAGGTGCGGGAGGAACTCAAGGTCTAATTGTAGAGACTCCGCCACGACTCGTTGCGTAGAGGGGTCGTATCTTGCAAGATGTGCCGTGCCATATTGACATCAACCGTCAGGGGCAATTTAATTTTTTGATAGAATGGGTATGCCTTTGCAGTCTCCTCATCGGCAATCCGCAGAAGGTTGATGCGTGTCACCAAGGTCTCCACTGCCCGGATAACCGTTCGCACACCCTCTTCCTCTGCCGAATACTCTGAAATGAGAAACTGAATCGCATCTTCTGACAAGGTCAATTGATCGGTCAGATGAATGCGATCCAACACTTGAGGACACACATACTGTGTCAAGATGGACTTCTTTTCGATGGCACTGTACCCAGAACAACTGATGACTTGCATACGATCCCGCAAGATCGGGTGGACCTTGCTCTCGTCATTAAAGGAGAAGACAAATAGACACTGGGACAAATCAAAGTCCACCCCGGAAAAGTAACGGTCGTGGAAGTGCGAGTTCTGGGTGCGGTCCGTCAAGTGAATGAGCATGCTGGCAATCTCGTCGCCATGTGGCGTTGTAGAGATCTTGTCCAACTCGTCAAAGTATAAAACCGGATTCATGCATCGGGCATTCATGAGTGCATCGACAATTCGTCCCCATGTCGATCCTTCGTAGGTGTAGGAGTGTCCTACAAAATTTGCCGAATCGGATGCGCCGCCCAGCGAGAAGAACTCGAACGGACGCTGGAGGACAGTTGCCACACCATTCTTTGCAAATGCCGTCTTGCCTACACCCATCGGACCCTTGAGCGCAATTACATTGCCGATCGAGGTTGGACTGGAAATCCACTGGGCAAGGATCTGCATGATCTGCATCTTTGCACCCGTCATGCCGTACACCGCCTTGTCAAGCGTCTTCATAGTGTTCGAAAGAAATTTGGCACAGGGTTCAGCACCATCTTGAAGTTTTACGGGAAGCGGGACATGCTTTCCGAATGGAATGCGAAGAAACGATTCGACCCAACTGCGCAGTTTGTATCCCTCTCCATCCATCCCGATATCGGACAAGACATCAATTTTCCTAATGACAGATGCCTTGACGGAGTCTGATACATCCAAGTCGAGAACGCGGAACTTGAACGGCACATCGCCGTCGTCGACAAGTCCAGATACGCCCTTCATCTTTTCAGTCAAGACCTTCTTCTTTGCTTTTGGCAGCGTATCGAAATAGCGAGACTCATCGTCGTTGAGATCGAGCAGCGCGTCTGATCTAGACTTCCTGGACTGCATATGCTCGAGAAAGTCGTCATCCTCAGACTCTGACTCCGAGTCCGACTCTGCATCCACCATAAGTTGCGATTTACCCGAAACGACGGTGTGAATATGAAGTTTCACACTGACTTTCGATCCACGTGGAAGTTGTATGACTGGAACTTCATCCTCGTCCTCCTCGTCATCTTGGTCTTCGTCCTCGTCTTCCTCCTCATCCGGAATATAGTCTTCGTCGTCTGAAGATTCGTGATCGTTAATGGTCTCGTCGGGTATCCACACGGTTTTGTTTGTACGCCGACGAAGATTGTACCGAGGCGGCATCTTGATGCCTCACAAGGAAAAAAACAGGAACATTTCGTTTTTGTATAGATACTAAACAATGGTAGAGACAATCGAAAGTCTTGTAGACGAACTTCAACTCGAAAACAGTACGCGGGATGCGACCGACCCGCTTGTCCGAAAAATGTTGGATGTCGTTGAAACCTTTATCAAGAACCATCGGGTCCTTTGTTACGGTGGAACAGCAATCAACAATCTTTTGCCCGAGGAACATCAATTTTACAACCCCGATCAAGACGTTCCCGACTACGATTTTTTTAGTGAGACCCCGCAGCATCACGCAATGATGATTGCGGATCAACTGAATGCCCTTCATATAGAAAACGTTGAAGTGAAACCGGGAATACATTTGGGTACGTTCAAAGTCTTTTCCGAATTTCATGGCGTCGCAGATGTGACGCATCTTGATTCCAAAATCTTTGATCGGTTGTGGAAAGACGATATTGCCCTTCACGGGATCCACTATGTTCCTCCCAATTTCTTGCGCATGAACATGTATCTCGAATTGTCCCGCCCGCAAGGGGATGTATCTCGATGGGTAAAGGTGTACAAACGCCTTCAATTGCTTAACAAGCATTATCCCATGACATGTCCCGGGACATTCCCAATGTCCAAAGAATTAACAAAGGAGCGAAAACAAGAAGCACTGTCCATTCTCAAGCATCACCCAGTGATCCTGCTGGGATTCTCTGCCACAGAAATTCATTCGAGACAGACACATTGGACGACACCTGTCATCTTTCTTGCCGAAAAGGCAACGATCGAGTCGCTAACCAAGAACAAGAAGACGACAGTCACGGAGGGAACGGAATTGACGTCCGTGCGGACCGATGTCTTGGGGGACGATGGCGATGTCGTCTTTCGGTTTTATGAGACACAAGCGTGTCACAGTTATCATCTCATGAAAGACCATATTCGCATTGCATCGATCCCGACCTTGTTGCAGTTTTTTTACGCATACATGTACATCGATGCGACAGAACACGAAATCACCCGTTTATTATGTGTCGCAGATCGCTTGATCGAATTGTCCGAGCACGAAAACAAACGGCACTTTGCCCTCTTGACTCCCAAGGACTGCTTGGGGAAGCAAGCGACATTGTTGGATCTGAAGAAGAATAGGTCCGAATTGTATACCAAACTTTCAAAGGACCGCGACTCGCCGGATTTCCTGCAGTACTTTTTCACTTACAATCCGGCAAATGACAAGACACGGAGACGCAAACTGCTAAAACAGATTAAGAGTTCTGAAACGTCATCTTAAGTGTGCGCGAATACGGAAGACCGCCGGCAGCACATACGCTGGTACCGCACTCCTTTGCACCTGCCAAGAATTGAGAATAATAGTCATTTCCGTTCGGTGTGCGGTTTTTTAACGCAGTTCCTGTAGGGGAAAAGTTGAGATACGTGAGTTTGACTCTTTTTTGCTCAATAACATCTGATACATTGCGAAGAGTCATTGAAGTTACACCCGACACGGCAGTACCATTCTGTCCGCCAGAGCTCATTTGACCTTAGATCATATTTAATTGGATACACCGTCCGTGTACCACTTAATCCCAAAGTATGTGGGTCCAGACGGATTCGGATACGGGTTGGGAGGCACCCTTGTAACAAGCGTATCAACTTCGCCCGATGTCAATGCGCGATTATAATAGGTGAGTCCACTCATCGTACCATCCCATCCATAGGACCCATTTCCACCCATGACAACCATGGACTCATTTTGGTTGGGAAGTTGGGTAAGGGTGTGGTGCTGACGAGGCACTCCATTGATCGACACATCTACTGCATACTGATTGACCGTTAAAGCAAGATGGACCCACTTTTGTGCAGGAATATTCTGAATTAAAATTGTCTCGGTTGTGCCGTACGTCGCAATCACAATCAATAAACTATTGGATGTCGAATCGAAATACACGCCCGGACAATCCCCCTTGGTAAAGAGCGGACGCTTGACGCCGTAATTAAATGTGAAATCATTCACCGTGAACCAACATGTATACGTAAACACCGCCCCTTCAGGTTGATTGAAGGATTTCGACAATGCAAGCGTGGACGTGACCTCTGTCTTTCCGGAAAGATTGGATCCCTGTATGACTATCTTGCTCTTGTCTCCCGTGGCGTAGGATGTCCACCACCAGTAGAGGACTCCGACAACAAGAACAATCCCCACGATTTGGAACCACTGCATTGTCCTTTACTTAGAAACAAACCCTCTTGCCCCAAGACGCATACCTTGCCGCTTAGGAGGAACAATAGGATTTGCCATTGCGTACTGCAAGAACTCTGTGTGTGTATGCGTTTTTTGGTATTCAAATAACCCAGATGGATCTGTTGATCCTCTATAATTGTAAATATAATGCGTACGAGACGGATCTGGGCGGTACTCGGACTGCAACACATCTAGGCGCGACAATGCAACCGACCACTCGAAATCTTCTCCGCGGGGATATGCCTTGAACGGAACAAGTTTTGCAATGTCCGTTAGCATGAGATTTAAGTGATTCGGTGTACGCAAAAACTCATTGGGCACTCTTGCCATGAATCCGGTTTTGAACTCGAGACTATGTGTGAAGATAAAACTCCCCATACGTCCGTGCAAGCGCATCACATCGGAGTCACTTTCAATGCACTGACGCACATCCTCAAAATATGCATCAGTGACTTCATCGTCATCGTCTATGAAGGACATATACTTGCCTTGTGCACCCTGCAGTAAACGCTGCCTCTTTTCACCCACCGTTGCATTTCGGTTGTCGTAGTCAATCTTGATTTCTGGGCATGTCCACGTCACCTTTTCATGGATGCGGGCAAGAAGTGCTTGTAGTTTCGAATCGCGTCCAGGCATTGTCGGAATCAAGATGGACCATTGATACGGATAGTCTTTTCTAGAAATGTAAGTCCGCATATCTGCTTCCCAAAATGCATTGTTCTTTCTGTAGAGTGCATCCATCTTGCCAAACCCTGCAACGGGGTGCTCATGCCGAATAATACAGTGGGGAATGTAGAGCGTCTTGTCCTTCAAGGTTGTCTTGCACAGATCGGTAAGTTCTGTATCGCAATACAGACTCGTGTACGATGGATGGTAAAGATATCCAAACGAATCATACAGTCGACGTCCAAAAATGGTGAGTGTGTTTAGTGCCTGTCCTTGAAACCCATCGTTGATCCATAGAATCCCGTCTGTATCAGGAAACGATGCCATCATATGCGATCGAATTGCATCGTCATACCCACGCACCTGCGGAATCATATCGTCGGACACAAGGACAACAATATCCCACTCCCACTCTATATTCATATCTGCATTGCACGCCGCAATCTTGGATCGGTTTTGACCCACACAGATCTTCTTGAATGCAAGAGGAGACGCAATGGCATGTAACTGACCGCGAACTGTGTCGGACATGGTGGAGTCGTCGTCATCGCACGAGACAAGAAGACCGAGGCGCGACGGGTCCGCGGCAAGATTTACATAGACTTGCAAGACTGACGCTGCCTTTTGTGGACGACCCCGAGTCGGATATTTAAGAAGAATCTTCATTGTCTTGATCCTTGTAAACAGATAACGCTTCTTTACACGCAAGTTGTTCTGCCTTTTTGCGGGTTGGTGCGCTGCCGTACCCGAGATGCTTTCCCGCTTCATTGCACACGGCAACCTTGATCTCGCCCTTTTTCGGGTCGTTCGATAGCATAACGTAGGTAGGCGTGCACTTCAACACCCGCTGACATACCTTTTGAAACATATCCTTGTAATTGAGTGCGGATCCGATGAGTTCGTCCACATCAAGGTATGTCTCCAGAACATGATTGATGAATGCCGAGACAATGTGAAATCGATTTCCACAATCTGTCCAGAGTGCGCCCAGAAACGCTTCAAAGATATCGCCGAGTTTCTTTGTGTTTGTGCGTCCACGGATGGCAACTGCATCTTCATTGTGTCGAGAAATCACATAGAATGTGTCCAGACCCATTTTCTTCGACAAGTCGCCGATTCGATCGTTATTGACCAACTCCTTTCGAGCGTCTGTCAGAAACCCCTGCTTCTTCTCTGGGAACTTGTGACGTAAGTACGTCGCAACACAAGCACCAAGGATGGCGTCTCCTTCAAATTCAAGACATTCATACGACTCAGACTGCAACGGCATCACACCGGGTGGACACGGTGCAAGAAGCGCAGGTTTCCCGTCCTGAGATGTATACTCCAGACGTCGAACATATGTCGTATGAACCATTGCCGTTTGAAAGATGTCTGGGTTCACGACCTGATAATGTGGAAGACCGTGTCGGCGTAAGATTGCGTGAATGTCGTCTCGGGTAAAGAACCGGTTCATCGGGTTGTAGGGTGCGTACTCCATGTGCCTTGTGTTGAAGTTCCGAACAAAGTTTTCGTTTTCTCACACAATGGGACAGTCTGCGTCTCTTGCATACGAAAAAGTACCCGATGCACCGCCCATATCCAATACGGTGATTGACGTGGCAACTGTGCGATACAAGACACCATGGATTCGAGACATGGCAGTAGGGTTTGTTTTTTTCAATCCTGGAAAGTCGAAGCGGATGTTGATGAATTATTTGTATACCGTTGAAAAACTCAAGGTTGCCGGAATCCCGTATTATACAATCGAACTCTGTTTCAAGAAGGAAGATCCTGAAATCAAGGATGCATTTCATGTTCGTGCCCGCACGGTTTTGTTTCACAAGGAGCGATTGTGCTCCATTCTTGAACGGAAGATTCCGTGGTACTACCGCAAAATTGTATTCATGGACGCAGATCTTGTCTTCGGGAACACAAACTGGTATGCGCAAACATCTGCACTGTTAAACAGACATGATGCAGTGCAACCCTTTGCAAGTGCAGTGTGGATGGATTTGACGTATACAACAGCAACGCAAGAACGGTTATCGGTCGTGTACATGAACCGCAACGAAAAATACAATTGGCGGTACCACCCCGGATTTGCCTGGGCATTTAATCGGTCTTGGTTCCGCGAGCACGGATTTTACGAATATTCCATCACGGGGAGTGGCGACACGCTCTCTGCTGCAGCGTGGTTAGGTGTGATTACGGACGTGCATCCTGCATTCCGAACAACCTATGCGACGTATTGTACAAAGAGTCGTCCTCGTCTTGCCTGTACGGATGGAAAGGTGTATCACTTGTACCACGGAACTCACGCGAACCGGAAGTATGTCGGCAGGCATGCGATTCTCGACGGTGTTCGAGATGTACAGACTTTATTACGACCCAATTGGGACAATGTGTGGGAACTTACAGACAAGCGAGTCGAACCTCTGTTGCTCACGTACTTTTTAGAACGGCAGGATGATAGTTTGTAAGTTCCCATCTACATATTTTCTCTGTTGTAGAATCATACGTTGATGGTCAAACATCTGTCAACGCTAGCCTGTTATGTTCTCAGTCGTCAGCAGTCGCTTGTCGCAGCAGTTACTCGGGTTCAGCACGGGTTTTTACCCGATCGAAATGTCAAACATGCCCAAGAAGTGATGGAGGAACTCAACCGGATTCTTCGCGAAATGGAAGAACTGGTAAAAATAAAGGAACGCCAAAAGAAAAATGAGTATAGTTGAAGTTGCCTTGTGTGCTGCATTTGGATCCTTCGTTTTTACTCTATGTTCACTTGCGGGGTGTCGGGTCCTGAGACGGAGACTTCAGACTCCAGACCCAGTTGTCTATGTCAATCCGACATCGGATCGCTGTATTACGGAGATGATTTCTCAAGATGAGTCTGAAGTCTTTGAGCGCAGCTCGAACCCGAAATCATCCGATACAAGCGAAGAAGAATGACGCCTCTCAATGTCCTTCATGACATCCTCTCCGTGCTCGGGTAGGATCTCGTTCAGCAGATGCGCCAACTCCTTCTTGGAGAGTGACCACCCCTTCTTCCACTGCTGAGGACGCTTTGCAACAAAGGTCATGTTCGACGTACGCAACTCCACCCGGTCGGGAAGTTGCTTTGTCGCATACAGAATACCGAGATTGAGCTCGATTGACCGGCGTGCATCGCGAAGTTCCGCCAGCGCGGCATTCAGATCATTGATGCGCTTGGAGACGTCGACGTAGGATGCGAGAATCGGGGTAAGGGACTCCATGATGTATGAAGAGGATTTCTCATTGAAAATCAAGTCTTCGTTTTTATCAATGGAACAGGTCGTTGTTGCAGTGATTTTGCTTGCAATTGGGTACCTCTTTATGGACGAATTTAAGGGACTTGCGCCAAAGTCCTTTGATCACAACAAACGTTTATGTGACTACCGATGTGCGGGATCGACATTTGAACCAGTGAGCGCAGCACTTGCTCGAGGCATCCGGTTGATTGAAGTGCACGTGTATTCGGACGCACAAGACCGCCCCGTTGTGGCACTTCGATCTGGAAACAAGGGAGATACCGTCTCTTTTGAATCCGTGTGCGTGACTCTTGTGAATGAAGCATTTCCATCCTCCTTCCCACTTATCTTGTCGATTGTGCCGCATACATCGACGACCTTTACATTAAACAAGGTTGCGCACGACCTGAGCACGACCTTGCACAAGAAGTTTCTGAAAACGGAGGAGGCAGTGGAGGGTATGCTCTTAGGGTCTCTTGCCGATAAATTGGTTATTGTATCCGGTCCCGAAGTCCGTGGATCAAACCTTGAACCTCTCGTGAATTTGTCGTGGGGTGGATCGGGTCTGCGTCGTCTCGAGTACGCCCAAGCAGTGAACCCCCGGGACCCCTCCGAATTGGTCGAATTCAATCAGAACCATATTTCTCTAGTTGCACCGGACATTACGTTTGATTCGTCGGGCGGACATGACAATGTCTACAAGTACGGATGCCAGTGGAATTTGTTCGCTCGGGGACGTGAAACTGAATTTATCCCCATGTAAAAAGTATTCTGCGGTCAATATAAATGAAAAAGGGACTTTCTCCTTGGCTTAAGCACGTCATGGAAACGAAACGCAAGATGGGATCGGGCGCCTCGCTCGGTGCCGCGATGAAGAAGGCAGCGAGCACGTACCGGCACAAGAAGAAGGGCGGTGCGTTCGAGCAGGGCGAGACGTCTGAGGCGGCGGCGGACACTGCGGAGGCGAAACTCAGCGCTGAACCCGAGTACGAGAGTGAGGAGGAGGAGAAGGAGGAGAAGGGTGGACGTCGCCGCAAGACTCGCCGTCACCGCGGTGGACGCACGCGCCGCACGCGTACCCGCCGTCACCGTTAGGAAATGATTGCTCGGATGTAGAGGATGGTAAGGACAAGGACTACAAACAGGTAGAGTTTCGTGTTCAGTGCATCTTCTGATTCAGTGTAGGACCGCATTTTATGTCAAGAGACGTTTATGAACAATACGTTTCGTTTTTCCGTGGTCTCGGACCTTCGTGCCGTTTCTGCATGTCTTGCCATGGTATGTTTTCTTTGCACATCCACTCTTATAATATGAAACGTGATGCGCATACCCTCGAAACGATGGAATGCCAACATGCAGTTTCCCTGAAATCAATTTTAGTACCCCATACATCCATTTCATGTAGTGAGTCCGCGACCGCAGATCCACTGGATGACTTTCAAGGTATGATTGAAACGTTGATGCTTCGAATGGATAGACTTTGGACAGTTTTGTAAGAAAGTCCGTTTGAAGTGCAGACCATGCCGGAACCTCTTCCGGATCTTCAGGATAATTGCGGGCAATTGCAAACAAGAAATCACGACCGGGCACTGCCGTCGGTTTCTTTGTTAACAGTCCTTCATAGTGGTCTTTTGTTTGTTCAAAGGACGGATCTTCACCTGGGTCTGGAACGGCAGGGTCGTTGGCACACTGCGTTCGTAATTTATCATTGACCATATTGTGGATTTCATATAACCACTTTGCCGTGTTGCCGTGCAACGGGTGTTTCGCGACAAACTCAGTTGTAGATGCCCTGCAGAATTTGCAGGGTAGAATATCCTTCATTAACGCGAGAACAGGTGCCGCATGCGGTCGGAAGGAGATGAGATGAAATAACTGCCATCCACTTGGGCCCCAGAATCGCGTATCGATCCCCATTGTGTTTCCAGTCAAAAAGAATCTATCGTAAATGTAAAATGCTTGACACTCGCGATCTTATCATCCTGACTGCTGCATTCTATCTGGGCGATGTCGTGTCCAAGTTCTTTACCGCGCTCAATACAGACATTATCACGCCGATCCTGGCGCCTGCCGCGTCTGCTGGCAAGGGTGTTGCGTCCTTTTCCGTGACAATCGGAGGCACGAAGTTACTGGTGGGTGATTTCATTGCCAATCTCGTCAACTTGGTCGTGTCCTTCTTCATTGTGGTTCTGGTCATTGGAGTGCTTCGCACGTATGTTCTGACGCGCATCGGTGCCGGCAAGGGTGTCGTCGTTTAATCTCCGATCCGAAACGCCGTCCATCCCTTGTTGAACTTTCCGTAGAGTGCATCGATACGCTTCCACAACTCCGGTAGAGATCCACCACGCTGATCATTGTTGCGCTTCCACTCCGAGAATGCAATAGTGATGTCGATCTTCGTGACGCGATCGCCATCCTCGCCCGTCGACCCATCCTCAACTGTATGAATCTTCTCACGGAGGAACTTGGCAATCATGTCATTGTCCTCCTTGTACTCAGACGTATATGCCATGACCTTCTCGGGCGGCACGATCTTGTGAAATCCCTTGCCCTCCGTGTACAGATGCACGAGATACGAAACGAAGCACGTTGCCCACTCCTCTGACACAGTCTTCTGTACAAAGGTCTCATCAATCGGTTTCTCATTCGGCAACTTGGGGTCCGTAACAAACTTGGACGGATAGTCGACAACAACCAGACGGCGCCACGTACCTCCGTCCTGCGTATTGACCTTGGGTTTCTCGTTACACGCGAGGTTGAATCGCGCCTGAAGATCAAAGTCAATCATCTGCTTGGATCCCGCATACAAGTCGCGGCAAGTGATCTTCTCAGACGATGCCAACTCCTTCATCAGACCGGTATTGATCGGTGCCGCCTCGTCGGGTTCCTGCATGGTGACGAAGCGACGCCCCTTCAGACGCACAAGTTCCGGTGCAGCAGCAGACGACTTGTTGCGTCCCTGTGTCAAGAGCGAGATGGGTGCCTTGCATGCATAATCACCCATTGCAGTGGTCATGAGATTGACGAGCATGGACTTGCCATTCGAACCTGACCCGGTCAGAATGTGAAACTTTTGCGCCTCATTGACACCGTTCAAGCACGTTGCCAGGTAGGATAGAAAGTACGTGCGCACATCATGCTCGGGCATGACATCATGCAAGAATCGGTTCAGTTCGTCCCAGCAGGTATGCTGATAATACGGCATCTCTGCATCATATTCAAGATTCGTACAGAAGGAGATGTAATCGTCTGCACGACCCGAGCGAAACGTATACGATGCCGTATCAAAGACTCCATTGCGAAACGCAATCAGGTTCTTGTTCTCATCCAACTTGGCGGCAAAGTCCTCATCGAGAAAGACGAGACGTGCCATCTTCATGACATTCTCGGTGAACTTGACCGTCTTCAACTTGTTAATCAGTGCAGTGTAGGACGACTCCAACTTCTCATCCTTGCACGTATCGCACGCACAATTTGGGTTCAACTTCTTATCTGTCGCACACGTCCCGCTGTTAATGAGACGCTGTGACACCACCTGCTTTGCCTTACGGTACTCCTTGACCACATCGTTCGACAGACGTACTTGTAGACCCACACCCTTGTCTGTCTCCTTCCAGGTGTGTCCGACAAAGCGATACCACGAAGACACACTGAATCGCGCACACTTGAACTCGTCGCGATACAGGGAGTAGACGACCAGGGCAACGTCATGTTCGGTCTGCGACAAGGCGGATTCTTCGATCACACGATTGACATTGCCACTCTCAATCTCGACATACTTGTCAGGATTGTCGAGACGAGACCACGCGCGCAAACTGTTCTCGCCCAGACGAGCACCCTCATTACGAAACCCGATCGAGTCCCACTTTGCCTGTGCCTCGCGGGCACTGTAGGTGTCTGCATTCTGTGCGGAAAACTCGAGAAAGGTATCGTTGAGATCGGTATGAATATTCTTGAGGCAAATTGCCACATCCATCCACTCCTTGTACGAGGTGTAGCGGACCGATGCAAGATTGAAGACGTGGTTTCCGTAGTACTTGAGAAGTGCCTCTGACAAGGGTTGTTGGTAAATAGGCGTCGGCGATGATCCACGCGACCCTGGATCTGCTCGCACTGCCGGGCGTCCACGTGCAGGCGTGATTGCCCTACCGCCTGAAATGCGCACAGTCTCTTCACTCTTCTTGAGACTCTCCTTTGCAAACTCGGTCATGGGCGTCTCTTCGGACGCAGACGATCGGATCGAAAACTTGGACACCAACTCGGGTGTAACATGGATGGGTACATCCTCGTCGATGCCGACCTCATCGTCCCGAGGATCCCAGTCAACAATGTACTTGAACTCATACGGATATCCACCATCCTTCTTGGATCCAAGAATCATCCAGTTGCTCGTATGGGTGAGAGGCGCAGGGTCATAGACTGCGCGCCACTCCTCCTTCAGACCCAGATCCGGAAAGAAAGTCTCCATGCGGGGTACGAGTGTACGCCTGACCGCCTCCTCGACAAATCGATTTGTCTTGAGTGTCGGAATCAGCAAGTGAATGCCGGACTTGGATCGATCGCCCTTGGTCTCGTACACGGGATACGACTTCTCCATGACAAACACCTCGACATTACCCGGAATCTCGAGGTACTTCTTGACTTCTGCCATGTATGCCTTGATGAAGGACACTGTCTGTTCTTGGGTGTGCTTGTGCTCCTCGACAACACCCGCGTAGATAAAGTCGAGATCTACACGGAGTGCACCGATGCGTGTACCCTTTTCGGTAAGGGACAATTGTCCGTGCTGACGCAAATGGTCGCAGTAGAGTCGATAAAACTCTGGCAACTCATCTGACTCAATTTGATAAGACCCGAACGGAGAACACATGAAGTTGTGCGTGTCTTGCCCGCTTCCCTTTTCTGCACGGCGTCCAGACTTCTTCTTTCCGGTGTCGCTGTCTCGTCCAGACCCATTCAGGAATTCCATAAACTTGGATGCGGTTGACATGATTATTGTCTAGATTCCTTTTATACGTACCGTCCGTTTTTAACGCACGAAATCAGATTTTGAGTTGTAAAACGAATGCTAAATGTTTCAGACCAAGAACACAAGCAAGATGAAGTTCTGTACACTGTGTGGAAGTTTTCTGTACGACATGATGGAGAAGGATGCGCAAATGGTCTTGAAGTGCCGCGACCCTGGGTGTACATACGAAGAGGCAGTGACCAATGAGAATCCGATTGTGTACGACCACTCCTTTACTCAAGATACGTCGATTCAACTGTCGATCAATAAGAACCTCAAGTACGATTCTCGCCTTCCATCCTTCGATACAATGAGTTGTTTTAATGATCGATGCACCACACGCGCACCAGGACAAAAATCTCAAATTGTCGGCGTGAAGTTGGATGCCGTGAATGTGGTGTGGATGTACCAATGCAAGGTATGTGACACCCAGTGGAAGCAGAATGCAAAGGGTGCGAAGACTGCTTAAGCAGTGGTGATATACATCTGGATCGATCGGTGTCCGACAGACCATAGAGCAGGCGGGTTGTTCTTGGACCACTTGAGAAACTCAGGTCCAATCAGTCTGCTCCGTAGTTGATCGGGTTCAAGAGAGTCTGCCCTGAACTCTAGGACAGTCTCGCAAAAGGCACTTGCAGTCTCGAATGTGTTGCAGGGTTTGACGGTCGTGTACTCGACATCCTCATACTTTGCCGTATACAGAACCATGATGACGCTCATTTTTCTTTGATCTCGGTTTGTTTCGAAATCCGGATTTCGTTTTAGAGGCGCTGGTAGGTCAAGAGACTGTACGCCCGAGGGTGGTTGACGTAATTCGTAGGCATAGGGCGGACACGTCCCAATACACCGTTGATCGGGGTTAATGCAGATAATCTGGGATTGACGCGCGCACCAATGTCCGATGCGAGAACCTTTGCATTCAAGATCGACACGCGCGAATACGGTTGTGCCGTCGTCTGGATCGGGATGGGGGTGCGAGATGTATAGGCAACATTTGCCGCTTGATTCTTAATGTACTCTGTATACGACGATGCGGGAATTGTCGGCATTTGTGTTAATGGTATACTTTAGTTGTCGTTGTCTTTGCCGTTGCCTGGGCAATGACAGTGACCGGTGCCACGACCTTGGCAGCAGTCGCACTCGCCTTTGTGATCGACGCGACAACCGATACCTTTGCAGGCGCAGAGGATGACGCGACGACTTTGGGCACAACAGAGTTTGCAGGGAATGCCTGTGCATTCGCTTTCGTGAAGGCGGTAAAGTCAGACGCCGACGGTTTGAGGAGGGGCATTGTTAAAAACGAAGGAAAGAAGTTCAGCGATGAAGAATAAGTATGGACCTCCACCCCGAAGTGAAACCGATCTTTCGTAACGATATTCTTGAGTCGCGTTCGGTGCCTCGCATTACGACTCCATACTTTACAAAGTACGAGTATGTCACCCTCCTTGCTGCACGCGCACAGCAGATTGCTGACGGTTCGAAACCACTGGTGAGTCTAGATGGACTCCGTACGAGTGCTCCGAATTTCCTTGATTTGGTTGTGAAGCGTGAAATTGAGCAGAGGAAGTTGCCATATATTATTCGTCGCCGACTGCCTAACGGTGTCTCGGAATATTGGAACGTCCAGGAGTTGGAGTTGACGTGGTAACTAGACCGGACATGTGCACTGATGCGAGACAGGATCCCACACGCCGCTGTTTGCATCACATGCCGCCTGACCTGCTGCCTCAAGTGCCGCGGCAGGGGGATTGCAGAGTCCTTCGCGAGGGCGCCAAAGAGTAACGACAATGGCAAGGACCAAGAGCGCGAGAATATATCCCTTTTTCATTGTTAGTAGTCTATATTTTAAGGTGCAAGCGCCTGGTTACACAATCCACGCAGAGCACGCGTTCCATCAGGGCACGTTGACATGGGAGTGTCTGGCGCAAGTCCAAACGGAGGCAATTTTACGTAGTCATTAATATCCGGAACAAAGCGTTCCGGTGTACACGACCGTAAAACCATACTTGCAAGAACAACCCCCACTATAAGTGCGACGAGCGCAAATGTCTTCATTATACTTGAGGACCTGACAATTTCTCAAGGTCGGTCGTAGACGGCGGAAATAAGAGAAGAACCGGTTTGGTCATGGGCGGTGCGAGGATTGTCGGAGGGGCATGGAGCACGGTCTTCATTGCCATGTCAATATCAATGCTTCCCGGTTGGAAACGCGTGACATCTTCCGACAGTGTCGACGTCATTCCACTTGTTTGCACACCAATTACGGCAGCAAACAAAATGAGAGCAAGGATAACTAACGGAATCACGACCCACTGAGGTTGATGACGCTTCATTGCTTTTTGGGATAGAAACGAAAACAGAACGTCGTAAACAAGTATAAGAACATACAATGGAGTTTCCACCCCCGATGCGATGCTACACGTGCAACATGCCTCTTGCTGGAAAGTGGTTCACGTTCCTCGAGTTGGTCAAGAAGAACCGTAAGGAGGACGGTCGCCCCGAGAAGGGAGATCTCCTCTACCTCACAAATAAGACCGATATTGCCGCTGAGGGTCGGGCAATGAATGAGTTGGGACTTGTTCGCGAGTGCTGTCGGATCAAGATGTTTACCCACGCAGGGGTATAATCTCGTATCAATACAAGAATGTCTTGCAGCGAATATCTTGGACGCCACAAGCAGCGCATGACTCAGATCTTAGATGTTCGCCCTCACCGTGACGCTGGTCATCAAACCGAGATTGTTCGTCGCCTTGCTGCCTCGGGGAATTTTGAGACCGCAGTTGTGAGTCCGGCGTGCACGACAACCTTGAACATGACGGCAACCATGCCTACCTCTCAATTTTATTCGGGAGGCGGTCATCACGTCCGGGATGCTCAGCAGCGTACGGAGTATGTGGGTGGACAGGCAGTGGCAATGTCTTCGAGTGCACGGAATGCCAAGGTTGGACCGCAATTGGTTCGCGAAGTGTGCATGACGAGGTCGACACTTCCGGAAGTGAACGACAAACTTGCCGCGGATGCGAATTTGAGTCGGATCCAGGCAGAGAAGAATGTCCGTGCGCGTGGATACAATTCATCGTGTTGCCAGACCTGCAAGAAGGTGGTCTTTGCAGGCGCATGTGCATGTGCGAATGTTTTGGGCGCCGGATTTAAGAACACTTACATACGTCCTCGTGTTGTAGAGTAATGCTCATTGTATACATGTATAGGACAGCACGTCCACCTGGTTCAATTGATGTCTCCACCGAACCGCTGGAAACGCTGGTCGATGCAGTGTGCTCTATTTTTTCACATCACAAGACGGCAGTGATCTGGTTCGGATATCTTGAAGGGTGGATGCTAGGTCCTGCAGAAGAGGTGCGGTTACGAAAAGTGATTCGCAAGTTCGAGTGTCATGTCATTTCCTGCCACCCCCTTTCTTTTTCACAGGCATGGAAGAATGAAATGTCAGATGTGTATTTGCGCCCCCCCTAAAACGAAATGCCAGACCTACAGATAGAGTTTCCTTTAAATGGATCCGGCAACACTGACCACGATGGTGATTTTGTACACGCTGGACGTCAAGATCGACACGCTCAAGATTCTCGAACTCCTTCCACTCACAGACGATCTCATCAAGATTGAGAAGCAGGGATCGCCTATGCGTGGGTCAAGTAAGAAGAACCTCGTGAAGCGCAGGATTAAGGACACGCCTGCTGTACCCAAGCGGACCACTGGATTTGGTCATAATTCCATCACACTTGTTGTTCTGAGCGACGGAGGCGGTGAACTTCCTCGGAAGGAGATTACTGTCAAGATCTTTCAAAACGGCGTGTTTCATATTACAGGTGTTCTGGACGAGCGATATGACCGGTCTGTCATGAACTTCTTGCAAACACATATTTCTACAAAGTGTACCGAGTGCGTGGTGTCGGGAACCTGGGACCTCAAGCAGCGGCGCGTTGTTCTCATGAATTACAAGACACGTCTGCGGAAGGTGGCAAATCTGTCTCGGGAGACTCTTTACTCGTACTTGCGCTCCAAGGGAATTCGCACGGAGTACGAACCGTCTGTCTACCCCGCAGTAAAGATCTACTTTGCAGAGACTCGATGGATTGCAAAGGTCTTTCGAACTGGAAACATTATCCTTACCGGAATGACGTCAAAGGAGGAGTGTACGCATCTTATGACTGCGTTAAACCCACTTATAGAATCTATCCCGTCTGAATACAATGCAGCAGCAATCCGCGCGTGAACTAACGCCTCAAGAAATTGCCGATGGGGTTCGTGGAATCAATGAGAAGGAACTGACGGCAACGGAAATCCAAGCGCTGGTTCGTTCAATGGACGACAGCAAGAAGAAGTGGCGTCACCTGCCCCGCGATGCGTATATCACGAAACTGCGGGAGGAAAACAGTGTCTTGTATTTTAACTACCCGAGTCTTTGGAACATGCATTCCGAGGACCGGTTAGATACAACCTTTTTCGATATGCTCTCGCTGAAGAGACGCATTGAAAAGGGCGAGTTGACTGCTGAACAGGCAACTGCGATCATCGGCAAGAAGTTGTTCGACACCTATGTCCCTCAGTCGGAGACACCGAACAAGACCCCTGCCCTCAAGTACGAGGACTTTTACAAACAGATGTAAATGCGTATGCATCCACATATGGAAGTTGCCCCATGGTGGAATCGAACCACCGACCTATCGCTTACAAAGCGAGTGCTCTAACCCCTGAGCTAAAAGGGCGGGTACACGGAATGGGATTCGAACCCATGAGACTTGCGTCAACAGATCTTGAGACTGTCACCTTCACCACTCGGTCATCCGTGTTAAAAAAGTTGATTTCAGATTTGGATACGAACTGTGGGGGTCGAACCCACGCGACTTGCGTCAACAGATCTTAAGCCTGTCTCCTTAACCACTCGGACAAGTTCGTAGAGGAATTGGGGTTCCATCTTCGTCTAGTTTGACTTTTGTTCCATTCGCTTGTACTCCGTAGATAAACCATCCACAGTCAACGAGCATGCCCCGGTATTGATATACGGTTAAGACATCGCGCAGAGCTTCTGCGAATGTTGTATATCCTTCGTACAGTGTTGCCCATTTTTTCTCATCCTCCTCATTCAGTTGGCGGTACACTACGCAAAAAGATACGAAGGATTGCATTGGAAATAAGATGCAGAGTGTATGAAAGTACCGCATGAGGGGATTGAACCCTCGACTATCGGCTTAAAAGGCCGATGCTCTACCAATCTGAGCTAATACGGTTGGATGATCGTGGCAGGGATTGAACCTGCGACCAAGGGCGCATAAGACCCCTGCTCTACCACTGAGCTACACGATCAAAAAGGTTGAGATGGGGTTTGGGGATACATCTAGCGGGAATCGAACCCGCGCAGTCAGATTGGAAATCTGATAGTCTACCACTAACTTATAGATGTTGGTAGCGGTACCTGGAATCGAACCAGGGTTTCCGGAGTCAAAGGCCGACGTGCTGACCACTGCACCATACCGCTTGGATTTCCGTACCGGGAGTCGAACCCGGGTCAAGGTTGTGAAAGAACCCTATCCTGAACCGCTAGACTATACGGAATGTGAGGGAGATTTCCCCTACTCCTTACATACGAGGTTTGTGTAAGCGACTTTACACCGAAAGAAGGGGCGGATCGGACGTATACGGCGAGGCAAGGGTCGTCTTCTTTTGCTCGAATCCTTCATTGGGTTTTCTCTTGGCAACACCCGTTGCCAGAATTACGAATCCGGCAGTCAGAATTAAAGACGTGACAATGTCGCGTGTTCCCACGAAACATACCGCAAAGACGGCAATACGACGCAGCACAATGTTGCGCGTATGTTCTGCTTCGCTCGTACTGAATTCATCGACTAAATGACGGGACCCGAGATTCAGCAGAATCATCATGATTCCCAAAAACAATTTATTGGTATTGACTTGGTTGATTAGTTTGTTCATCTTGTTTTGAGGGGGCGATTTTTTGTCACCTCATGAAACAATGCTTGACTATGCGTCGTTAGAGGACGCCCACGGAAGTGGGTTTAAGCAAAATGCACCCATGCAAATGTCGGAGGTTGTGCGGACAACAGTCCCTACACTTCCCCTCGATTCACGTGCAGATGTGATTCCGCCTACAGTTGCAAAGAGTGGCGGTCCGGTAGGCGTTGACCGGGAGGACCGTGGGGGCGACCGGGGAGGAGACGATAGATTGAATAAGATCCTGCGATTGGTCGAACAGAACAAGACGGGATACGAAAGTGCGTCGAGTCAAGATATGTTGCTGTACATCTTGACAGGCGTGGTCTTTCTCTTTACATTCGATACCTTTGTCACGCTGGGCAAGGGCATGCATTAAAGACGCGTCTCGAACGACGAAAAGTCGTCAAAGACATTGTCGAGGTACTCAATTTCAAATGTAAAGGAGTTCTCAGACGTACCAAAGATGATCGGTGCATTCAACGGCGTGGTCGATCCAAGGGCACCCACGTGACGACGCAGGGTCACGTGAAACCGATCCAACCGTCCGATCGGAGGCGTAAAGCGAGTGATTTGCTCGTCAAACGAGGAGTCATTAAAGAACAACGTAGTTGTTGTCTTTGCGAGTGCAGTGTTTGTATACACTGGAAACTTGGCAAGGGCACTATCGACATACCCCGACCGGTCAGCACCCGCCGCGGTTTCGTCAATATGATTCAACCCTTCAATGCCCATCAAAACGTAAAGGTCCGTTGCAAGAAACCCATCTGTTTGCGGTGCAGAAAGAATCGCATTCTTGATGCGCAGACTCACCACATTCTCATACACGCGAGGCAAGTAGACAACGTAATCGCCTGGATCCGATGTTGCAGCACCCCCAACGACCTTGACATACTTTGCCGTATCGCGATCCCGAGAATCAATTGTAATACTCTTTGTTACCTTTTTGAGCGATCGAGTGGGTTGCGTCTTGCGCACAAGCGTTCCGTTATGGTCAAAGTTCATTACTCCTAAGACGAGTAGAAAAATGATACGTTTAAACAAATGGGCGAAGGAGGAAGTCAGGAATTGTCTGCGAACATTCACTGGACAACAACCCTCGAAGAATACTTTGCGACAACCGGCGAAAAGGCAAATTGTCTCGCATGGGTCCACAAACGAGCAGAATCCATTTTCAGTGGCAAGAAGACCTATCTCGATCTTCCCGTCATTATTCTGTCTGGTGTTACCGGGTTCTGTTCTGTCGGATCACCTACCCTCTTTGCCGGAAACCAGGCAATGGCGTCCACCATTATCGGTGTTGCCTCGCTTACCGTATCCATTTTGAATACAGTGGGGTCCTATTTTAACTGGGCAAAGCGTGGAGAAGGACATCGCATTTCGGCGATTCACTATGCAAAGTTGTACCGCTTCATCCTGGTCGAAATGTCTCTTCCCCGCGACGAGCGCATGTCGCCCCATGACCTGCTGAAATATGTCAAGGATCAATATGACCGTCTTGCTGAAATCAGTCCGCTTGTCCCCGACTCGGTTGTCGCCGAATTCAAGAACAAGTTTGAAAAGTATACAGATGTTGCCAAACCCGAAGAAGCAAATGGGTTGAACAAGATTGAAATCTTCATTCCTAACCCCCGCGACGAAGAGCGGTTGATCCCTATTTCCCCTGCAGGTCGGCGCGCCTCTGAACTTGTACTTCCGACATCCGTCATGGCACTTAAGATTCGCGCGGAACCGAAATCCAAAAACGAAACTAAACCCTGAAAAATATAAGGATAGTGCCGAAATGTCCGTTCTCGAAATCTACGCTGCTCGCGCGCTTCCCCGCCAACCCATCCAGGTGATCCTCGGCATGCTGGAGACAAGTCTCAAGTCCAAGACCGTGTATCGCCGCCCCATCCTCCACGCACCGCCTCGCAGTGCAATCAACGCAAACTGGCGCACCAACGTGATCGTCGAGGTTGCCCGCAAGGTCCGAGAGAAGGACGATCCGGACTATGACGAGATCAACGCGTCCATCAACAAGGTGTCCAAGCAGAACTATGCAAAGATTTTAGAGTCCATTCTCGGAAAGTTGACGACGCGTGATGCCATGTTTCGTCTGCGCGTAACAACACTTCTCTTTGACCGAGGCATTCGCCAGAACTGCTATGCGTCCATCCTTGCCGACGCCTACCGCGACATTTCCAAGCACAATCCGGACGCCCTCCAGGATCTCGCGACGCAGATCGGGATGTTTGACACGCTCTACGACATGAGCAAGGTCGTCCTTGTCCCGTCCTCGTCCGATCCGACGTTCAACGATGCCATCATTGCCTGGACAAAGCAAAAGGAAACCAAGCGAGGGTTTGCCGTCTACACATCCGAACTCTTCACGCGCGGTCTTCTTGCTGAGGGCATTATGCAGTCTATGGTGTCGCAGGTCGGCGATGACCTGAAGGAGAGTGCACGACTTTCCAAGACGCCGCAAGGAGAGGAACACGTCGACCATTTGGTACGATTCCTCTTTGCGATTGCGCCCAAGGTTGCATTTGTCCGACCGCTGGTTGCCGATGTTATCAAGATCCCGAGGGGAGAGACGCCGTGTCTCTGCATGAAGTCCCGCTTCAAGCTCGAGGATTGTCTCAAGGTATAACTAATGGACATTCCGCCTGATCACGAAATTGTGATCGCCTGTCACTGCAGACCCTGTCGACGTCCCAAGGGGTACGTTCCAAAATATGACAATGAGGGAGACAGTCTGCTCGATATTGTACAGGATACAGTCGGGCAAGATGCGATTCGTACACTTAGTGATGACACACACTTCGTTGACGTGAGTTGTCCCGACGCCTCCATGCAACGAAACAAATGGTCGGATGTTCCGGATGGCACAATTCGAATCGTATATGGAATGGCATGTCCCGTGTATCCAGCACTCGATGGAGGACTCCAGGTGAATCCGAGTATGTCAATTGAAACGTTGAAGGATATTCTCGACAACTCCTACCCGAAACTGAAACCAGGAGGCATAGTGATATTCCCTGCATTCTATTCGGTATTGAACACTCTCGATAAGTACAACCCAGATCCGCGGTGGAGGGCGAACCTTTCAGAGCATTTTTTATTCCGGGTGATGAGATCGAACAGTCGTCCCAAACCTAATAGCGGGTTCGTTATTTTTACAAAGGTAGCGCCCGCAGGTGGACGGCAACGCAGCAGGAAGACTCGTAGAAGAGTTAAACGCGCCGCGAAGTAAGTCTGCGCTTGCGTCTACGAGTTCTCTTCATTTTTTTAGTTTTGCGTCCTCCCAATTTTGGTGGATTCACTCCTGCAGTCTCTTCGTACCCACGATTCGGAAGACCGTATGCAACTATCGGGACCCCGCTCTCTGCAAGTATTTGATTAAAAACTTGTTCAAGATCAATTTCGGGGGCAGCAGATGGCGGCGCACCTGCAGCATACTCTGGGGACGGATATGTCGAAGGTGCAACTGCAGGAGGTGCATACTTGTGTTTGAATTGCGATCCCCTTGCAAATCCACGAACAATTGGATCTCTTGATAGTGTTTCAAGAACACCGTTTCGAAGCGTCTCAGACATCAGATTCTTTCTAATGACTTCGTTTAGGTTTTTTTCGAACTTCGGACGTTTTTCCGCCCGACCCCGATAATCTGCAGGTATATTGTCAAGTACACCAGATATCAGGGTGTCAAGCATAGGGGACTTGTTCCAACTCTCATGGTGGTCGCGTCTCGGAGTCATTCCGACGCTGAGTGCCTTCGCCGAGTATGTATTGTTTGGATCGAGAATCAAGTCCCTTAACTCAGGGTCAAGGTCCGGATCTGCGCGGATTTGTTGTTTCAACTGACGCAGCATGCTGTCTGCAACTCGCTCATACAGATAATTCTGCATTGACTCCCCTTCTTTTGGACCCGGTTTCGAGGTTGGTCCTGCACCTGCTGCCGCTGCCATTCTTCTTATTATAGGACTCAGACAATCGCGCAGGAACTTGGAGCGGGTTCAGGCACGGGTTTGGGGGGTGGGTTCACACCTGTCGGCAAGGGTTGGTTCCGTAACGCGCGTCTCGTGGAATCGGCAGAGTCGAGCGAATAGACACCGCGCGCAACTGCAGCGTCTGACGAGTCGGGTCCCTCCCAGGTCACGGATGTCGCGTCATACTTTGCCTGTGTCAGGGGATCGCGGGGTTTGAATTCCTTGAAACCGGTTTCTTGCGTTGTCGTACCCGGAATCCACGCTTGAATGGGTTGACAACTGTCAATACTCGCGACATACGCGCGATACTGCGGCAATGTCGAGAATGTCTTTGACTGTCCATCTACGGTGCGTCCAACCCACGATCCATCTTCTGCTTGATTGAGCGACGCGATGCATGCCATTTTCTAGTTACGTAGATAAAGATGCCTCTCCAGAAAGCGGCGGTTATCACGCTGTATTGGATGGATGGATGCGGGGCATGCAAACGTAATATGAAGGCATGGAATCAGTTCAAGAAACAGTACAAGGGAAAGACGCGTGAAATTGAATCGAAACATGTAAAGGACTCTGATCATATCGCCGGATTCCCGACCATGCGTGTGTCAGGCGGTACAAGCATTACGGGTGCCCGCAACTCTGGAAAGGAAATTGCCGATGCATTAGGTCTCAAATTAAATGGCGGACACCGAACTCGTCGGCAGCGTGCCCGTAGGTTGACTCGTCGCGTATAACTGCGAATCACTTAATTGCAACTCCTTCTCACGTTGCTGCGTTCCCTTTGCCACGGCATACGACTCATTTCCCAATTTATCGGACTTGGCATTCTTTCCGAGAAACTTAAGAAGTCCCGCATGATCGTCTTCGACGACACTAAAGAAATTGCGCTGCGCCTGCACCATATCAAACACATCGGTCGTGTCCATGTAGATATTCGATGTCTTTGAAAACGCCTTGTTCACCTTGTCACGAACAGACCTGTCAGTAACGTCTGCCGCAGGCGGGCGGTTCGGATTGTCCATAATGTCAGGCAATGTCGCATTCATAAACGGATTGTCGGGTGTTGGCAGACTTGTCTCACCTGTCTTGTTCGAACTCACAAAGGGCGATCCGCGAAATGCCTCCGTGACTGCCATTTCCTTTGCCTTCGGGAACCAAATATGAAGGGCAAGTGTGACCAGAAGAATTGTGGGTACGTATAAAAAGTACCGCGCATCCATCGAGCAAAGAAACAAGAGAACGGATAAATACATGACAAACCGCACAACTGCATTCAAAGACTGGTCGACGCTCATACTTGCCGTCGGTACGAATTGGTACCACTTCGGTCCAATTAAACTAGACGGATCCGTGTACCAGAATGCTTCAGTCATCTCTTACTCTCACTTGCGACCTTTTTCGCGCTGTTTCCGTTGCAAACGGGCCAGCATTCGAGCACGACGCGCCTCTGGTGAGTTCGAAACGAGGTCGCGACCCGAGGTTCCTGTCGTATTTCCTCCTGCGCCGACAACCATTTCGTTCAAGTACTTTCCAAACGAAGACTGAAACTTTGCCCGAAGCATCTCAATCTCACGAACCAGTTCTGCCTGGTTGATGCGCCCAGATTTCACGCGCTCTTCTAACAAGACTTGGGCACGCTTAATAATTGTCTGCACCAACTCCGACTGCTCGGGGTTCTGGATCGATCGCAACAAGTCATCGGGGTCATCAAAATTGATTCCAAGATCGTCCAACTGTATACTCGTGACCAAGTCGCCTACAATTGTTGCGAGACGTGTATTCATGATAAGTTCAAAGAGTTCATTGATCGACGACTCAGTCTCGTCCTTGCCAAGAATGTCCATAATCTCATTCTTTGCCGCTCCGCCCGGAAGCATACGCTGAAGCGCTTCCATAATCTTGCTGATCTTGTCCTTGGGATCTCCCTGCATGAACGAATAGACGAGCACCAAATGCAACTTCTGCCACGCCTCGTCACTAGACGTCCATACATCTTGAATATTGACACCCGGCAGAATCTGCACTGCGTCGGGACCCTTAAAAAGACCATTGTCCTTTTGCACGACCTTTAGGGCATGCGGAAGAAGAACGTTCTGAATGTGAGTATAGAGTTCATCCGATGGACGGGGGAACTTTAGACTCGAATGATCTGCTTTCAAATAATTGATAAATGTTGCGAGTTTCTCCATTGTACTTATGAAACACTTCTATTTCCTGCACGTGACGCATATACATCAATCTGCTGCTGCGTCAAGCATACACATCCCCGATCAGATGAAAAGGGACTCGGGCAACAATCTGGTCCAACCCGATTTTTATCAAACATTGTCAACTTGGGATCCGGAGTCATGTCATACGGCGCTAAGGGAACCGGTTTTGCCTTATTGGCAAGGTGTGAGCTCGAGTTCACTCCCTGGATTGCCGATCCAGATCCTGCCTGCATGTCGACCGGCGCACCCGTATCCAACTGCATGAACGTTTCCTTGGTCGACACTTCATCTCCAACCTTGGGTGGTGTTGCGGACATGTACCGCAAAAAGAGTCCGGCAAGGAGCGCTGCAAAGAAAAATCCAAACACGACTGAAGTCCGCTTCATTGTTAAGACGTCTGAGAAAAAAACGAAACACGGTTTTTCATTCTATTTCGACTCATCTAAAATGGACTACAGTCTTCTATCTCTTCCCGAACTCAAGGTGATTGCCAAGACCCGTCGTATCAAGCACTACTATATCCTAAAGAAGCAGGTCCTCATTGACCTCATTCGACTTGCCGAACTTCCCCAGGCGTACATCTTGGAGAAGAGAACCGTGAAGAGTCTTCGAGAGCAGGCAAAGGCACAAGGAATTGTACGGTACTCAAAGATGTCCAGGCATACGCTGATTACAAGACTATTTCCTCAGAACGTCGGCGATACTACTTCGGACGAGAATGAGAAGAATCAGGGCAAGGCAAACGAACATGACAATCCAGAGAAGGACGACGCCGATCACGTACGGGTAGACAATGTGAAAGATGCGGTGTAGAATAGGTGTTAGAATATGGATTTCGATCCCCTTCTGCACAAGAGGCGATTGAATCTCGTCGAGTATATCTTGAAACAACTTCTTCATGGTGAAATTTGTCTGTTGATCATAATAAAGAAACGATGAAAGTCTCGCAGCAAAAGATGATTCGCCTCGGTATGGTTTTAGTCGGAGTTGTTATTGTGTACGGTTTTTTCTCTTCGTACTCGGGTATGAAGGGGGCAGTCGTAGACCGTGCCGAGGAGTTGGGTGGTTCCGGGCAGGCGGCGCCGAGTTCGGATACTGGACCCTACCAACCGTCCGAAGATACAAAGAGTCTTGGGGGCAACGCTGTCGCGGTCTCCAACATGCAGGGTCGCACACCCTCGTCCACTCAAACGTACACGGCATCGACACTGTCGGCAGATGAGATGCTTCCCAAGGGCGGCATGGGCGCGAGTTTCGGCGCAGTGAACCCTTCGAGTGCCAGCGACCTTGAGGGACAAAACTTTTTGCAGGCGGGGTACCAGTCGGTGACAAACGTCATTGGCATTGCCCAGACAAACCGGAATGCCAGTTATGACATCCGCTCGGAGACGCCGAACCCGCAAATCAAGGTGGGTCCGTTCCTGAACACGACAATTGATCCGGATCCTTTCAAGTCTACCCGTGCCTTGGAAGGACTGGCGAGTTAATCTCGTGACAAACAACAATGTTCCCTGCAACAATTGTATTGACTGCACTCACTGCATATTCTTATCTATCTTCGCCAACAAATACGATTTTAGTAAAAGGATCCGACGGAAACAGTTATCAAATGCAGAATCTTCCCGACAAGGATGCCGCCGTCGAAAGTATGGTTGCAATTCGAAAGCGCATTGAAGCATTGAAGGAATACTATAGCACGACACCTGCTCTTGCCGCTGATCCACCGGTTGCGCGTTTTTTGTCTCGGTACCAACCTGAAAGTTTCGTTGAGAACGATATCAAGTCAAGCGACACATCGTACTCGGAGAACAAGGGACAGCGCATTGTCATTTGTTTACGAGACAAGACCCGTGCTCCGTATCCTCTAATCGATATCAATACCGTCATGTTCGTGATGCTTCACGAAATGTCCCACCTCATGACAGAGACCATCGGACACACTCCAGAATTCTGGGCAAACTTTAAGCGTGTCTTGGAAGACAGTATCAAAATCGGAATCTATACCCAGACGAACTATGCGCAAAGTCCAGTCAATTATTGCGGTATGAAAATTACGGATTCGCCGCTCTAGAAAAACCTAACCCAAACACAATGTTGACGATACCCGTTGCCGGACGACCCAGCGTGTCGTTCTATAAGGACGATACAATCGAAAACGTGCGACAGCATATTTCGATTGCGATGGACTCGCATCCAGACCGCCTTTTTATCGAAGTCAAACTTGAACTTCCAGCAGACTATTACGAAAACACCCGCAACTGGGAAGCGCTTTTCTTGCGCATGTCGTTGGATGGAAAAACACTCGATCCAGTTTTAGGGAAGACCTATGGACTTCACATTCGGGAAATACCGCTCGAAGACTTTGGATCGATTACACGTGAAGAGTGGATGTCTCGTCCAACCCGACTTGCGCCTGTTTTCAAATCAGAAACGGATATTCTAGAATGGTGTATCCTTGGCGTACCGCGATCCAGATCTATGGTATTGCCGATCCCACCAGTTGACATTGACGTATCGCCTACTCAGATTCCGGTCTTGTTGCTGCAGAGTCTGTTTGAAACGATTCACAAGGAACCTGTCGTTGAATTCAGGGCAACGGAACGGTCTCCAGATGCGACGCAAGGTGTGACGCGTGTGTACTTTCCCTTCTTCAACAAGACAACGCCGGATCGACTGGGTCCATCGATTCTTCGGTCCTTGAAGGATACACATGAGCAATTGGGCAAGGTTCTCGCATTAAATGCCCCTGAAGGACGGGTCTCTATTTTGCGGGCAAAGTGGTATGTCCCCTTTACCGATACATCCTTTACGAGTCCACGAAACCGGTTTGAGCAGATGTTCTACGGTCTTACCGTATCTGAAAAGACTCCGTACATTGGGTATTTTACATCGAAACAGGAGTTGATGCGACACAAATGGTATGTTGAAAACCCCAAGAACAAGAAACCTGCCAATCTCGCAAATTGGCGATCCTGGACAACCTCCACACTTCCCAACCGCAAGTTGCCGACCTTATTGCTCTATCGCGGAACAGACCGTACATCCTTTGACCGAATTGCCATTACTCCAAAAGACATTACCTTCACGGTGTATCGATCGAAATCAAATTCGAAAAGTCTCGAAGACTTGAAAACAGATATTGCGCTCTGGTTTTCTACACTCGACTCCATCATGCCCTTTATACACACATCGGATCTCAAATCACCTGAATGGGAACTTCAAGATATCTCGCTTCTCGCCCGCTACACTACAGATATATCCGATCTTGATATGCGCAGATTTCCTTGTTTGACATCGATATTCCGAGCAAAGGATAGTGTGTTCCAGTTGCTGCGCGCAGAGCATACAAGTGACATCTTAACTCCATTTGAATTGCGCGCCCTCCGGATCGTAAGTGGTCCTCCACTCGGTACGTATCAGGATTTGATGGAAGAGATGCAGATTAGTGAAGACGAAGCGAAGGGTCTTATACAAAAGTTCGTGGGTCTTGGAGATGAAATTGATATTGAACGCGTAATGAGAAACTATCCTACGTTTAAGTTTTATACAAATGATATTCTGATCACATCTGTTACGAATGAAGCGACTGCGACCCGGTATGCAGATATCCTCCGATATGTCTTGACAACACATGAAGCGATCGATGATGTATGTCCTCGTCGAGTAGAAGCAGTGCCTGCAACTGCAGCAGTCGTTAAGAGTGTGGTCGAAGAGGCGCCTGAAGATGATGAGTTTGGGGATGCGTTTGCAGATGTGGATTTGGGGGATGTGGAACCGGAGGGATCGAATGCAGCGTTTGCCGGCAGTCCTGCTGGAGAACCAAAGAAGAAGAAGGTGGAATCCAAGGCAAGGACGACATACAATTATTTCAACAAGAGATTGCAAGACTTTGATCCAGAAACATTCGATACGACAATCTATCCTTCAAGTTGCGACAAGACAAAACAGGTGGTTGTCTTGACACCTGAAGACGAGAAACGTATTCCACCTGAATTCAATCCGCGAACACAAGATGCGATTCTTCCGCTTGAAAACCCGTCAGGTATTGCATTTTGCCCGGAGTATTGGTGTATGCGCGACCTCATTCCGCTTCGGAAAGATCAGTTGAAATTGGCGGATGGACACTTGAGTTGCCCGGTGTGTGGCGGAAAGGTTCGCTCTGAAAAGAATGAAGATGTGAATGAATTCAGTGTGATCCAGCGGAAAGACGCAAAGTTTCCTGCATACATGACAACTGTGAAATCAGGTCGAAATGGTCGACGGATGCCATGTTGCTACACAAAAGCGCGCGATCAGGAGCAAAAGGTTGAAGGTGAACTTGTCCCAAAAGGCGACGAAGCATATGTCTTAAGTTCACCTGGACTTCCGAAGTTTCGAATTGGATATGTAGCGGTTGATATTGCCGGGGCATTGAAACTTGACCTGAAATATACAGAGTCGATCAAGAGAGCAGATCGGTTAGAAACAGGCAAGGGAGATTTTTTTAGGGTTGGACTTGGACGACCCACAGAAACACTTCCAAAACTTCTCGGGGAAACCAAACCAATTCCGCAACCTAAAGATGCACCTGAGCAGGTTGCGTTGTGTTCGTTTTATCGAACATGGAAAGATCTTGGAGAGGGGTCAACGGAATCGGAACGCATCTTACGTGGAATTCAAAATGCATATGCAACAAATCGGATGTCGGTGTTTGACGAGATGGAATATGCAACATCGATTTTAAAATGTAGAGTCATTCAACTTCACACAACCGCGCAGTCTGTATCGTGTGGATTTTGGTCGGATACACTCAGTGCAGATTCGAGAACAATTGTGATGATCGATACAGATGTATTAGGGTATGTGGAACGACGTCGCAAGACTGCGGACAATTCGCTGTTCGTGTACACAATTGATGTGCAAAAGGCGCCATTTACACCGTCAACCCGGAAAGCGCTCTTTTCTCTTCATGAGAACTCGTGCTTGACAACAAACCCGTCAATCGACACGGCAATTACCGAGTTGCGTGCGCAGGGACATACGTCGTACGAATTGGTTTTAGATCCATTCAAGCGGATCCAGGCAGTTCTTGTACCGAATGTGATCGTTCTTCCGGTCCAACCGATTAAAAAGAACTTGGAACTCTTACCTGCAGATATTCGACTGACGCGGACCCGAGATGGATATCATGCGATATCCGACGCGGAACTGCCGACACGTGAGACGGCAATGGAATTTCTCAAACATGCACGGGACCCCGGGTATGCGATTGTCGGGGATGCACATACGACAGATGGAGTGCCTGTAGAGTTCATACTCAAATGTCAATTTCGTTCTCCATTTCGTCCAGGCAATGCAGTGTCAACCACGGACCCGGCAACAAATGTCATTTCGACTGTTCGTCTTCCAAATCAAGAATCGACTCTTGTGGATGGAGTTCCGAATGAAGAGGACACGACTCTTGCAAGTGAGATCTCCTATCACTCTGAAGTCTTTGACTTTTTACTCTTTTCGCTTTCAAAAGATATTTTGCGCGACGAGTACGCGACACTGCGCGACGCCATTGAAACGGGTGAACGACTTGTCCCCGAACTCGGAAAATGGTTTGATGCTGAGACACATTGGGCGCCGTCCGGATCTCCACAAGCATTTGTGAGCAAGGTCAGGGCACCCTGTGGACAATTTATGGACAAGGATGCGTGCAATTCATCAACTCTTTGCGGGTGGCAAGGTGGATCCTGCAAAGTGACGGTCAAGTCTACACCGAATGTGGACAAGAAACTCATGGTTCGTCAGATTGCCAAGACCTTGCGCGAAAATCCGAAGCAGAGGGCGCTCGTGTTAGACGATCGTTTATCTCCGTTTTTCAGTACCGTCTTGTACCTCGAGATGCCGCACGAGTTGATAACGACCGTCGTCCCCGAGTCCGCCTAACCTTGCGTCTACGCTTCCCACCTTCGAGTGGAGTCGGATCACCGGGTCATTTAGGTTCATAAATAAATGCCAAATGGGGAAACTGTTCATCAATGTACGGCATGTCCATTGTAAAGGGTGGACCAAGAACTGAAGGTTGATTCACTCTCAGTAACTTGATCGTATACTCATGTGGATCCTTGTATTTTGCAGGAAGTTCGATGTATCGAAGTCCTCCTGGGGCACCTTCAAAATTCATAATTAATTGACGCCACACATCCTGTAGTGTCGGATTCGCAATGCCTGCAATATTTGCCACTCCCCACCCCGTTAACGCCTTGGGTAGACCCTTTATCTCAAGAAGCGCATGGACTTTTACAGGCGCTGCCGTTATCGTGTACGCGACACGTTTTTCTTCCGTCGGGTCCGTCCAGATCCAGTCTTGAGACGCTCGATCTGCTTGAGTTTCTTAACAATTCCCGTATAGATTAACACATCGCGGTGTCCACGAATGGTCGCACCTTTCTTGCGGGTCAAGCGCGCCTCTAACGCAGCAACCTCCTTCTCGAGTTTCTGGATCTTCTCGTGCGACCCACCTTTCTTTGCCGGCGATATGCCCAACGCAACCTGCGACCCTACTACACGAGACTGTGCAGGGGACTCGACCACCGCAGACTTGTTCTCGCCGAACTTCGCGGGTTCATTTGCGGCAAGTGCGTTGAGCGCATTCTCCTTCTGACTATTGCCTTGCGGTTTTTGCGCAGAGTCTGGTATCTTGCCTTGCGGTTTTTGCGCAGAGTCTGGTATATTGCCTGCCATTGTTCTTTCCAAAACAAACAAGTTTGGGAGTCCCCAAGATTGTTTGGTTTGTTTCGTGATGGGATCGAACCATCGACCTCTTGCGTGTAAAGCAAGCGTTCTACCGACTGAACTAAGGAAACATGTCATGTAAACACACCATATGCAATTAGTGCAGCGGTGACCAGCATGATGTATGCATGAGCATCTTTACTGGTTTGGGGGAGGGAGGCAACCAAGATGTACAGATGCGTCACGACAATTAGAAAAAGTCCAATGAGGATGGGCAATGTTTTCATTGTATACTATCGAGATTTTACGCCGTCGGGGCGGTCTTGATGAAGTGAACCTTCAGGAACGTCTGCAGGTTCAGGTACGTCACCTCATCCTTGTCCGCAACGCGCAGGAGCTTCGCGAGGGCAGCGTTCGGCAGGATGCGGCGCTTGAATGTCGGGTCAAAGCACGAGTGCGTCTTGACATAGGCAGAGATGAACTTGGTCACCTCCGTCTGCGAGCGCTTGGAACCCGACGGGAGACCCATGAAGACGCACAACTCATCCGTCAGGGGGCGCTGCACCAGGAACGCGTTGTTCGCACGGCGCGCCTCCCACGTCTTGCGCTCCTCAGGCGTCATGTCCGCCGGGTTCTTCTTCTTCTTCTTCTTGGAATCGCGCGCCTCACGCTTGGTCGCCTTGATCGCATCGTGCACATTCTTCACGGCATCGCGCACCTTGGTGGTGAACTCCGTGCCCAGCGCCTTGAGCTTCTCGCCCAGGGAGGCAAGGAGCGCCTCGCTGCCCTCGAGCGACTCGACAACCACAACCGGCGCCTCCACCGTCGGGACGACAGTCTCAACCTTGGAGGCAACCTTGGGCGCCTTCGCCTTGGTCTCCTTCTTCACGGCGGGAGCAGACACAGGCACCGCCGGAGGAGCAGCGACGACGACCTTGGGTGCAGCGGCAGACTTCGCGGGGGCGGGGGAATCGGACTTCTTGGCAGGCATCTTGTTTGCATTACGGACAGTCTTGTTGTTCTCCATTTCTAACGCGGATTGGTATACTCTTACCCTACGGCGGTCATGTAAATGACATGTCAACATCTGTAAAGTGCGGACATAATAAGAAATACAACGTCGTACAATTTGGTCTCCAACAGCATGAGTTGGATCAAGGTCGTACTCACAAGTGCATAATTATATGCGGGGAGACCGCTTTTTGCGACCCCCTGGGCGCAGATTTGCTCAATACGTACCGGCACCCGGTTAAGCGACAACAAATCAGCACGCAACAATCTAAAAAAGGCACTTAAATTATTATGACCCAATCTTGCAAGTGATTCAGGGCGAACATCTTCAAACCCATACGAGCGGAGCAACTGAGAGATCGCGCACCATCTGCGCATAATACGAGGCACCCATTCCTTGCATTCAGACGGATTCGCTAAATTCCGTCGTCTACGCATGAAATACAATTTATGCATCCGCACAAGGTCATCGTGAGCAAACGGTACACGTGTATAGGGATTCGTAGGAGACACAGATCGAGTTGACCAATCGTAGACCGTTGCGAAATCAAACCACCACGTCTTATCATTTTCAAGGATCCCAAAATAATCAAACGGATCTTGTTTGTCCTTTTCGATACAGGTCACCAAGTCTTCGTCATTTGCAGAGTGTATTCGTTTTAGTACACCCGGTCCACATAATTTAAAAAATTGACGAAGTCTCCACCCTCGCCACAATGCCTGGAATCGATAGACCGTGCTGTCTCTATGCAAGTCTGTCCATAAGATGGCATGCTTCATCTTGATGTGTCGTCCGCAGAGAATTGATCCCGAAATACACATTGCTGTACATTGTTCCTTTGAACTCTTCTTTTTAACAGATGCACATAGCGGCATTATCGTTACCCATCAAGGACATTTAAATCTATCGCCACCTGCCCACACACCCGATCTTCGGATCCGTGAGATACTTTAGACTGATCTCGCGAACCAGATCTCGCGGAAACCACATGTCATTTGGCGTAGATCCAGTCAACCCCCGCTCATACTGACGCCTCGTCCTAAGTGTACAGCGGGTCGCGAGTTCCTTCTTTTCACGGTCTGTAAACCGACATGCCTTGTAGTACGTGTACGACTGCGAAAGGGGGTCGTCCCAGACACGCCACCAAAGTCCGTATGGACTCTCTGCAGGGGATCCGGTATACGCGACCAGGTCTCCCTCGAAATAGACTACGTTGTGGAACTTGACCATGTTGTATCCGACGTCATTGATATAATATTCTGTGAATGTCCCTCGGAAAACAGATGGAGGGCGTGTGTAGCGACTCCACGAGTCGACTGACACTGCGTAGTACTTTTCGCCCGGAATGAGGTTGCGGATGTTGACTTCCGGGAAACTAGAGAGTTGAGGCGTGATCATTCTTGCAGTGGGAGTCTTGGGATTCGATTTTGGTAGTTTCGTTTTTAAAACCAATTCTGTATCCTAAAAACGAAATCACCAGTTTCTTCGGTACGTCTTCTCATACATCAAAATGGCAACCTCCGCAATCATCCCTTCCGAGAGTCTCGATATCTCCCGCGTCGTCATTGGTGACATCCGCCCGAATCGCGCGGGTGGCAAGACCGTTCCGGTTCGCTACAATGGACAGAATCTTGTGGTTCGTACTCCGCGCATCTTCTATCCCGCCGGAGTTGTGACCCGGGTCGATGAGCAGAACAAGAGCAACTACAATCTGCTTGCCAGTCTCAAGGGGTGTGATCCGTATGCCAAGGAGGTTTCGACCGACGGTTCGGACATTGGCACATTCTACAACTTTCTTCTGGCATTCCAGGAGAAGATCCTTGCCTCTGCAGTCACAAACAGTTCCAAGTGGTTTGGCAAGGCGCGTACTGAGGCAGTTCTTCGCGACACAATGAAGCTCATGCTCACTCCGAGCGTGGACAAGGTGGACGGCGAGTGGGTTCCGAATGGCAAGTATCCGCCGAGTCTTCGCATGAAGATTTCGGTTTGGGATGGTGAGGTCAGCATGAGCGTTGTTGACAAGGACAATAACGAGATTGCGGTTACGCCTGAGAATCTCGATCAGGTGTTTCCGAAGCGCATGGAGGGTCGCATGGTGGTTGCGCCCTCCATCTACGTGACGGGTCTCGGTTTCGGTGTCACCTGGCGCGTGACTATGGCAAAGGTGTTCCCGCCCGAGTCGCGGTCTGCGTCGGATGTCTTCAGGGATATCCCGGAGAAGGAGAATGCGGCGCCTCCCGAGGATGCTCCAGTTGTCGATCTTCCGACTGTGGACGCCGCAGAGGTTACAGAGGAGCGTGCGTCAACTCCACCGAACCGAGCGAATACAGGTGGCGCTACTGCACCGGTTCCTGCACCGAAGAAGCGGAAGTCACAGGTTGCTCCTGCCTGAGATAGTCGTAGACACGTGAGTCCTTAGGGGGACTCTGCAAATTCATAAAATCATCCACAAAGACAACTTTTTCAATGTCCGGGTAGTCAAGCAGTTGCGGCGTACCGTGTCCCGGTGTCAGCGTCTTGGTCTTGCAGGTTTCGCATACATACATCGTTGGACGATTCACAATCATAGAGGGGGATACGACACGAGTCTCGCTCCGAAGACATGTATTTAAAAAAGAGGTTGGGTTTGTCCACCCATTCACTAGAAATCTCTCATAGGTATGTTCGGGCAATACGGACCATATTGTACTGCCCGACGTCCAGTCCTCTTCTTGAAAAAGAGTAGCAAATGGACTTTCGTGAAACCAAAGAAGAGACACATCTGCATTGTTCTCCTTGCGATGCTCCGCACATCCGACTCGCTCTAACTCCGCATTGTATAACCAAAAAACGTTTGCATGTGTATATCTCGGATCACGTGCACCTCGGTAGACATCATGTCCGCCCATAGTCCACAGATCAGAAATAACGTCAATGTCGGTGTCCACAACGTCGGGTGATACGTCATAGACAATAGAAGGGTTTATGATTGAAAACATTACTCCTTCCGAATGAAAGATTGGTGTGTTCTGTACGCATCAGTCGGTGTCGTATCCATCCACATCCAGAATGAGCTTCCCCTCCAAATGCTTCCAATGTACGCTTTCGTGCGCACGTCCACCCGTTGAACCACGCCCACCCCTCCAGCGAAGAACGCGGAGAGGTTGCGTGATAGGTTGAGGATCAAACAATGCCCGCAATCCCCAGAATGCAGTCTGTTCCGCACTCGGCACATCGAAGTTTGTTGGACCACGCACAGGACCTTCTACAGGGGTCGAGTCCCGCAGGAAACTGATTGCGTCAACGACATCTCCATCAAAATCCCGAAGTGCATTGCACGCCTGTCCACGTGTCACATTGCACTGATCCATGATAAAGGTAATGTCGTCCTCAGGTACACAAATATCCCCCAGATTCACCATGGACATGAGTCGCGTGACATACCGGAAGGTCGTGTCGGGAATATCGGGAATGTCGGGTTCCTCCTCCTTCTCTTCAATGCCCTCAACCTCCTTCCGACACAGCGGGCACGACGCGTTCTTTGACGACCACTTTACGAAACACTGAACGTGGAAGGTATGCTTGCAAGAGAGCGTGCAGTGACCGCTCGATGCGTCGATTGTCAGGTAACAAATTGAACAGGGGTCCTCCATCTTAGAATCTTTTATTCTTTACTACACTCTTTTCGTTTTATTCGAACGACACCACAACGCGGACATCGTGCCGCTTGAGTGACTTTGTTGCTGACTTGGACAGTTCATGGCGCTTACGACGTCCATCCTCTCCATCGACATGCGCATTCTGCGAGCACGTCTCCATATCGGTGTGGATATCGTCATAATTTGACTCAAGGTACTCGAGAACCTCATCCTGCAGGATCCACTCAAAGAAATTCAACTGCCCAACTGTCGTGTCTAACCCCCGAAACTGAATTCTGCGACACCGACAGAATGGATCGAACATCTTTTTGTTGTACGCCTTGAGATGTGCCTTGTAGACAAGATACACAATCACGTGACGACCCGACGTGGTCATGTACGAAATATTATGCTTCTTGGCATAATTGGTCACAAACCAGTCTAGAAGGCGCAAGGAAATGCGGGACTTTCCGGTCAAGATTGAACTCACACGATCAAACGTACCGACTCGCGAATAAAACGTTTCCAGACGATACAAGACCAATTGCTCCTTACTCAAGATGGTCTCCATGTTCAAATCTGTATTTTATGCCTGAAAATGAGTTTTCGCTGTTCAAACGCATACGAGGTATGGATCGTTTTCTTAGATTATGGATACGCGTATACCGGGCAAAGAAGGTACTTCGTTTGTATGGACAGAATGACCAGCGAACGGATGCCTGGCACGCAAAGCGAAGCGAAATGATCACTGCGTCTGAAGTGTCTGGGGCGTGGGGGACACCAACTGCTCGACGAACCCTAATTCTGCGGAAACTTGTTCCTAGAGAGAGTGGTTTGGGGTCTGCGCCGGCATTGATTTGGGGCACGCGCATGGAACCAGTTGCCAAGGAGATTTATGAAGTAGAGACGGGATGTAAAATCACCGATGTTTCATGCGTTCAGCATCCAGTGTACCCGTTTCTCGGCGCTTCACCGGACGGAATCTTAACAAGCACGACAGATCCGTTCCGCAGGTGCCGTCTTGTCGAATTTAAATGCCCGTTTTCTCGACCGGCAAAGAATGGGATTCCCGAGGCATACGTACACCAGATGCAAATGCAGATGGAGTGTACGGGCATTGACGGGTGTGAATATGTCGAATTTCGATTCAAACAGGTCTGGTTTGCCGAATGGATGCGGTACACGGGAAAGAAAGGCACCTTTGCTGTTCGAGGGGACACGGTGTTTTATAAAGAGTTAGACGCGGACCTGCAGACATGGCGCACAGGTCTTGCCGGAGACATTGATGACTACCAACTTGTCTATTGGATCCTCGACTCCCAGAAACGCGACTTTGTGGCATACGATCCGAATTGGTTGCTATCTCATCTTCCTGATCTCAAGTCATGTTGGGATGAAGTTCTTGCGCATCGCGCTGCAGGGACGTTGCCCGACTCTCCCAAGAGCACGGTCGTTACACTGGAACTGTAGTCGACCCTGGAAAATATAACCCCGTCGTCACATTCCCCTCATTTTTTGCAAACCATGTATCGGGTAACGTGATTTTCCGCGTCGGGTTCAGGTATGCGCCCCACCACGAGAAGGTCGAGTTCGCACAGATCCCACCTGCACATTGCGACATGAGAAACAGCGAATCCAATTCAGACTCGTTCGAAATAATCGAGTACGATATATTTTTTAACCACGGTTGGGATTGCGCATACTCCAGATCATTCGTAAAGATCATGAACTTGGTGTTTTCCGGAAAGAGGGCAATTGCACGAGGGTAGTATTGCGTCAGATCAACATCATGTAGCACATTCCCTACATAGTCACCGCCTCTCACGTGGATAAAGACCGTGGATTCAATGTCCGGGTACCTTGCAAGACACGCCCGATCGAAGTGGAGTCGTTTCACAAAATCGGAGTCTATATACTGCCAATCTTGGAAGTACCCGGTGAGTTTTACATGGTCTTTCCAGGCAAGGTTTTCCCAGTTTTTTTGATAGGACAAATTGTCTTCACCGACCCACAATGGTTCGCAAAATGCATGGCGGTATAAATATTTCCAATCACGAAAGATCGTGGACATGTAAGAGACCGACGAATGCGTGGACTTGTTCTGCAGATCATCGAACCAGAGGACCCGGTTGTGTTTCGTGACAATGTGATTGGCAGCGGCAAGTTGGAATAACTGGTTTCCGAGACCGCCATGAAGGTCTATGCACAAGGACGGCGGAATCTTCGAGAGCGTTGCAATTGTTAGGTCTCGGACTTCCAATGCGATATCGGAATAGTCAGGTCGCTGTGATATGGGTGGCGGGACGGGCATATACCACCGATCAGGTTTCATCACGCGCATCCAATACCCGTCGATTGCATATTCGTAGTTGTAAACCGAACCTGGGTTCGTTTCAAGTAGGTGTGTCAATCCCTCCTTGAAATTGGCAAGGAGTGTCGGGATGTATGGACCGTTCACGAGGTATGAGGAGGTTGTATATCCGTGTTTAAGTCGGAGGGATGTAGTCTCATACTCTGCAGACGTACACCCAAACGAAATCACGTCGTACTTGTTTGCATCCACCAATGTTTCAATCATTGTGAGCGCATTCGAATACGTGGGCGCATCTGTCGTCCAACGGGCATCGTCTTCTAAAACAAGAATGTTCTTGCATCCGGAGCGTAGTGCGTCTTCAAGAACGGCAATATGCGACATGGAACATCCGATATTGCCTCGCACGTGCTTGACTGCCTCGAAACGCGCGACCTTGTCTGCCGGAAATGTGGACAGGACCTCTTTTTCCATAAGGTCACGACGGTCCGTCCGATGTGCCAAGTTGATATACACAATCTTATCGATAAACCCCCACATTGTGTATCTTGCGAATAAATATGATTTCATATTCTACCACATCTCATGTAATGCACTGCTTCTATATCAATTTGGACTCGAGACCAGATCGACGCACACTCATTGAATCCGAATGTACACGTCTTGCTCTTGATGCTGAACGGTTTCCGGCAATTGTGCGGAATCCAGGCGGTCT
>Ga0136642_1000084_pt1 | contig 57992 bp, 52 predicted proteins | sample LowCatLa1302831Y_FD_115313 | JGI IMG/M metagenome (GOLD analysis project Ga0136642, IMG submission 115313) | Freshwater microbial communities from Lower Cathedral Lake, Yosemite National Park, California, USA - 13028-31Y | ecosystem: Environmental > Aquatic > Freshwater > Lake ... | reverse complement strand
TGGATCTGGAACTACAATAACGAGCGCCCAAACATGGCCTTGGGCGGCATCACACCGAAACAGCGGTTGGCCATGGCCGCATAGATCTACTTGTCAGACCCCCGGAAAATGGGGGGATTACCAGTGGGTCATTACATGGCTGGCCTGAAGACGTTAGTGAGTACCAAAATAGCATTATATAAGTGCTGTAATCGAGCGCTGCCAGCAGGCGCAAAAAAGCCTTTGCACTTTGGTGAGCGTGACAATCGTCGTTGTCAGACTCGCGATATGCCATCTCGTGGGTCCCATTGTATAATAAAGGTGGGAAGTTGCACGCCCGTGGCGCCTCAATGAATCTTAGCGCATAAGTAGCTATGTCAGCAAAGTCAGCAATATATCGTCTTGTGGCTCCACTGTGCGCAGGTCGCGTTGTCCGTGATCTGACGCCGCTCAATGCATACAGCGATAGCGTACGTGATCTCGCTTCGCGCTATCTTACTGGCGATGAGCCATCAGATATTCTGTCGCAAGCAGTGTTATGCCTTGAGCCGATCACGGAAAGAGCTGCGTATTCGCTCTGGGACCATGCTCGACAATATCTGTCGGATGATGGGGTTTTAGTACTCGTTTGCGCAAATGAGCATGGAATATTCAGAGTTAGTGCTCTCCCGTTAGCGGATAAGTTCCTGTTCCATCGTTGCTATGCTGAACGCGAAATTGCTGCAACCTTGTATGCTGATCTGCGCTATCCAGACGCACAAGTAGCTGCAATACATGATGGAACGCGTATAGCAGACGCTCATCATGTTGTTCATTGTTATTCTAATGTTCCACTACCAGGCTTTGTTGCAGGAATCATTGAGCTTGCGTACTCAAAAAGCGAAAGTGCTCCGGTATGCATTGACGTAGGCATAGAGCAGACTGCAGATGCTCCTGAAACAGCGGATCCAGAAATCATCAGAAGACAAACTGCAGTTCGCTTTATTGAGCGGCTGATGTCCGTGGAATCCAGAGTCGTTGACCTGCACTACCGAAACGCCGATTTGCGGCGGGAAAACGGCGACTTAAAGGCAGCTAATAAGGGGGCAAGTATAGCTTCAGAAGGGGCATTTGATGTGCCGCGTACGCAGCATCCGTGGTTTCGGGCGCAACACGGTGCGGGGTGGGAGCCTTTGAGCGATCTTTATCTAGCGCGGGTAGATGATCCGGTCATAGCAGAGAGCCGCGCCGGGGGACGCTTTCTAAGCCGCTATAATTTGCTTGATTCGACTGCTGACATTCGCTCGGCGTTATCGACACTGGTCCCAAGGCCAGAAGGATTAGTTCTATCGCGGAAGCCAGACGTATCGATCATAATTCCAGTTTATGGGCAACTTGGCTACACGCTCAACTGCCTCGATAGCCTCCTAGGGCATCGTTCAAGGTTTACAGCCGAAATTATTATTATTGATGACTGTTCGCCTGATGAATCAAACGAGGTGCTCCCTCAGCTTGAATGGCTACGCTACCGACGCCAGGTAGTGAACGGCGGCTTTATTTCTAGCTGCAACGCTGGCGGAGCTATGGCTCTTGGCCGTTTTGTTGTTATGTTGAATAACGATACCCGAGTCGTAGAGGGTTGGCTTGATAACTTGGTGGGTGAATTTGAATTAAATACAACAGCTGGCATTGTCGGATCTAAGTTATTTTATCCAGACGGTAGCCTTCAGGAGGCAGGTGGTATTGTTTGGCGCGATGGGTCAGCCTGGAATTATGGACGGGGTGATGACCCCAACCGTCCACAGTACAGTTACGCACGCGATGTAGATTACTGCTCCGGATGCTCGCTCGCAGTTACCCGCGACCTCTGGGCGCGGTTAGGCGGCTTTGACCCACTTTTTGCACCCGCTTACTGCGAAGATGTGGATTTGTGTTTTCGAGTTCAGCAGGCAGGGTATACCGTGAGGTTTCAGCCTCAGTCACGTGTCGTACACTACGAGGGCAAAACTTCAGGTACTGACTTAACCAAAGGCGTGAAGGCATATCAGGTTATTAACTCCAGAAAGCTTTTCCTCAGATGGCGCGATAAGCTATCGCATCATCGTCGAAATGGGGAAGCACCTTTTCTGGAGCGAGAGCGTGGGGTTCAAAAACACCTACTTGTAGTGGATGCGACGGTTCCGATCCCAAATCAGGACGCCGGTTCTGTGCAGACGACGCTCGCATTGCGCGTCTGCCAGGCACTCGGATATAAAACGCACTTCATCCCAGCAGATAATTGGCTATTCCAGCCTGCGCATACAAGCTCATTGCAACGGCAAGGCATCGACTGCGCATATGCTCCCTATGAAATTGGCTTTGACAACTATCTTAGTCGCTACGGCTGGTTGTTTGATGTAATTCTGGTGTATCGCGTGCCAGTGCTCGATCCAATCTTAGCCACGATCCGAGAACGGACACCACGTGCTGTGGTGCTATTTCACTTAGCAGATTTGCACTACTTGCGTCTTCAGCGCCAGGCAGCGCTGACCAACGACCAAGAGCTTCGGCGAACTGCGGAAGCGCTGAAATTACGCGAATTGGCCTTAGTCCAAGCTGTTGACTGCACAATTACGCATTCCCAAGCAGAAGTTGATATCTTAACCGAAGAAACACCTGGCGCTGATATAGCACTGTGGCCGTTAATGATCGAACATGTAGGCACAAAGATGCCGTTTGAGAACCGTCGCGACCTCGTATTCCTTGGCGGGTATGGTCACGAACCAAATGTGGATGCCGTTTTATACTTTGTGGAAGAGATTCTCCCGCTATTGAGAGAACAGGTTTCCGAACTGCGTTTGATTGTTGCCGGATCTCATCCTACAGAAAAGATCAAAAGCCTCGCCTGTGACTACATAGTTGTCACGGGGATGGTTGATAATTTAGCGACAGTTTTTGATCAGGCGAGGGTTTTCGTCTGTCCACTTCGGTTTGGAGCTGGAGCAAAAGGTAAAGTAGCGTCGGCGCTCTCTCATGGGCTTCCGATTGTATCTACTACAGTTGGTGTGGAAGGTGCAGGATTAACTGATGGGGAGCATATTTTGATTGCCGATACGCCGGCAGATTTCGCTGCCGCAGCACTGAAGCTCTATAATACAAAGAGCCTCTGGATGACGCTTTCACTCGCCGGACAACAGGTTGTTCAAGAGCGACATTCAATCAGTATGGGCGAATCGGTTCTTGCTACAACGATTGAGCGGGCATTTTATCGCAAATTCATGGGTCGACCGCACGAGGCGTCTATGCCACGCAAAAGTAATGAGCACTAGATTAATTACGTTAGCAGAAGCTTATGCCAAAAAGTACTAATCAATTCGAGATTCACTCTGAGGCGTCTGAGGTAGCTGGCATGGATCTTCCAGAGCCTTTTGCGAACATCGAGCAGGTTACCAGCGACGGAAAGGTGATTGGATGGAGTTGGTATCCTACAGAGCCCCAGCGCCGAATGCGTGTCGAAATTTTGGTCGATGGCGAAGTCGTCGGCGATATCGACGCTACGGAGCCTCGAGCCGATTTGCTAAACCATGGCATCGGCGACGGATGTTACGGCTTCTATTTTGTCATACCGCGCTCAAAATTCGCACACCAAGAAAAATCAACAGTTACATGTCGTGATGCTGCAACAGCTATTGTCATCGGTGAGCCACGCCTTATTCGAAATAAGCAGCACCAAACCACAAATGCGCGCATTCTTCAGCTTGAGCAACAGGTCGAGCTTTTACAGTCGGAACTTGAAAATGCCGCGGAGCGACAGAAACAAAATGCTGAGAGACAGGCAGCTCAACAGCTGTTTAGAAACGTTGGGGGTTATTTCCTTCAACTTGCTGACGGCAAAATTGAGGCAGATTTTGGCCGACAGGCGCTACAAGGGGTGTTCAGTGACCTGATTGGCCGGTATACCCCACTAGAGCTACGACAGCCTATTGCTCCACGAATTTCCATTGTCATTTATGCTCATGCCGATGTTGATGCGTTGTATCGAAGCATTCAGCGTATCCACAGTAACCGTCTCGATGAACACGCTTCGGTGTTGCTGCTTGATAAGGACGGGTTCGGTATGGGTGGGCTACTGCCATCGCTTGTAAGAAACCTTCACTATCGGTGTTTGCTTCCAAATGAATCTTTAACCGGTGTGCTCTTGTCTATAGAGAGCGAGTACTTGTTTTTAGTATCTCCCGACATCGCTGTATCAGAGTCTGCGCTGCTGCGATTATTGTCATGTCTCGACGACACGCCAAGCGCGGGGGCGATAGCACCTGCTATCCGAACTAATGATGGTTCGATAGTTCATAATGCGTTTCAGTTTGCTGATGATGCGTCTGACTCGGTTGAACGTACCAGCCAAAGGATGCTAATTCCCGCGCAGGTTAATGTGGATATAGCCGAGCCGCTGCAAGTGGACGCCTTGATAGGTGAGCCCATATTTGTTAGGCGCAGCACATTTGAGTTAGTTGAGGGATTTGACCTATCATACGACACGAAAGCTGCAACGTTAATTGCGTTTTGCGACTCACTGAAGAAACGAGACTTGTCGGTCCTTATCCACGCGCATGCGATTGCCATTGGTACGCAGCAAAATGCCAGTGTGGCGTCCGTGAACCGACCGTCCGCAGCGGATTCACGCAGGCTACGTTTGTCAATAGGTGGATGAAATCCGTGACCGTGAGTCAGCGTCAGTACGCTCGTCGGTCTCTATACGGTAAGTGGGTATTGCCAACAATTTGCACTTGAGGAAAAAGTCAGTCCATGGACTAGCGTTGTCGGTGTTAGGAGCTTCGTTTAGAGGCCCGATTTTCTTCAGTACATCGCTAGATACGCAGACGGCTGAGACCATGCTTGGCTGCTGCGGCAAAGTAAGCGTTGAGCCAGGTTTTATCGTTGTCAGAGTATTCCTTGACCAGATCACAGGCTGAATGCCAGCGCGTACCTTCTTAATGCTTTCTAGAATTTCCACAGAGTTGTGCGAGCAACTAGGATTGAGAAATACAAACAATTCACTTTTGGCATGTAATGCTGCTAAGTTGACAGCAGTGGCACGACACGATGTTAATGAGCGTAACAGAACAATGCCGTTGACGAGGCTTGGCAGATACGCAAGCCTTGGGTCACGGCAGTCAGAAACAATAATTAACTCAGCGGCAGTGCTTTCAATTGCTGCTCGTAGCCCCTCAATCGTAGCTAATGCCTCTCCGAGGCTGTCAGGACCATTTAGAACATACGAGACTTTAGGAGCCCGCGTTAACAACAACGGACGAGGCCGAAGTAGACGCGTCATCGCTGCTGCTAATCGCCAGGTACCAAAATCAACTGGGCTCAGACCATAGTTTAGAGCGGCACCAATTGCTCGAAGGCCATCGCCCACAAGATCCTGATGCACCGTCGTTGCGACGGTGGTCACTGGAAGTGCACACAATCGCCTCTCAAGTTGTGTGAGGCGTACTGCTGTCGGACTTTCCGCATCCCCCTCAGCCGCAACGATTGTCTGTCCGATCAGTGTGCCAGTACCGCAATCCAGCGCCGTAATAGTTGCTGGCTGTCCGCTGGTAGGGCTAATGTTAGGGGGTACGACGACAAACCCGTAATAGCCATCGCCGATGCCCTCTCGGGCCAAATCGGTCCGCAACTGAGCAGCTACAACGGTCTCGAAAACCACTCCATTCAGAGCCAGCGATACCTCACGACGCTCACTCAGCGCTACCTCATTATAGCACCAGCCCTCGAGCTTACCGTCAGGGGTTAGACCTAAAAAGCCAAAGAGCTTTGGAGCTTTCATATGATGAACTAAGCGCTGGCGTGGAACAGTAGATTACAGCTACCTAGGTAACCAAGCTCTGCCGACCAGAACAAATGGGCACAGATATCAGCAAAACCAGCTTCTTTGGCAGCATCGATCAGATCCCAGCCAAACACATGCCTAGGTGGCGACAGAAGATCATGGGCAGTAGTACCAGTCAGTAGCTCGGAAACCGATAGTGACACCGAAAAAGGTACGGTGAATACAAAACTTGCGCCCGGCATCATGACTCGCCGAATAGCTCCAAGTGCGTCTTTCCACAGCGGCGTATCCGCCAAATAATCAAAACTCACCACTGTGTGAAAGTCGCATTCTTTGGCTACTTCACCTGTACTTGATCCAGGCACTGCCAGCAAACCGTCCGGACAGCTTACAAGAGCGCGCGCGTGAATGAAGTCCCCGTTTCCTCTGAAAGCGTGCGCGACCCGATCGGCCGCTCCCAAAAACAAGGTTTTTTTCCAAGTTTCAAGACCCACCACAGACGAAATAAAGTGTGCCAAAGCACGCTCCTTGCATGACAGCCGATTACTGCACGCGCAGAACTGCTGTTCAGGCCAATCAGGAGACGTATCTGTTATGAGCGAACGAAACTCGGTGGACACTAAGCAGTAGCCACAACTGCCAGAATGAGTATCACCAACCAAGTTGGTACCGCTTTCACATTCAAAGAGATAGCGCGCATCCAGTTCCCTTCGAAAGTCCTCACGATAAGACTCGAAGTCCGCCTGACTATATAGCTTGGTTGATTGAAAAGGCAGAGTGTTAGGCACTAAAAGTCGCTTCCTGAATGATCATTCCAATACAACATTTGACACCTAACGCAGGGCTTCTGGCTCTACCCGCGGATTTCTGCCAAGCTCACTGGGCTCTTCAACGGGGAATGATCATCGCGCGGCCCTCGTTCCTCGTCAATCAATTCGCGCACCAGCGATTCTAAGAGTGCCATGCGACGTACGTCCGTGCGGGTACCCATCACGACCGCTATACTGTGAGTCGCAGTCTGTAGTGCAATTAAAAAAGCGCAGTGGTCTACGTTTAAAACTAGTTTTTAGAAACGTTCCCAGTTATTAGCTTGCAGCAATACGGTGGTCCATATGGTGGACTAGTATTATAACCCCGAACTAAAAAGGCTCTAACTGCTTGCAGAGCCACTGGCGCGCCAGACAAGCATTTGTGACCAAATAAATTCGAGTCTCGGTCCCTCGCTGGGTATCTGCCGCGCCAGCAACTTTCTATATAGAGAATTTATAAGGGGCTATACGTACTACAGGTCACGCTCGAGACCTAAATTATCTCTACTGCAAATACCTGCCGAGCATCAGTAATCGCCACACCCGCTATTCACAATAGAATGAATAATGAGTACTTACAGCACCGAAGCCGTTCAAATGGGAGCTAATGGTGGTTTCACGCTCAATAATTTGGGCTTATCAAGCGACAGACAATTCAGAAGTAAGTGGGGAAATACAAAAACTTGAGAAACAAATACCGAGCTGACGCACGTCGGACACATCCGTTAGCGAGTTAGCCGGCCTGCAATTTGGTATCACCCAAGTCAATGTAATATAGGCGTAACCATTCCGCTCAAACCAGTGCTCCGGTGCTATTTCACATGCCATGTTCTCAAAGCTGGATTTACTAAGAACAGCTGTATTTAGTAAATGACCATTCCCAAAAAGCTGTACGAATTGAGTTGGCAGTTTGTCGCGGACAAGAAACGGTAACGCAGAAAGAGAAAGGTGCGTGTGTGTTAACTGACTGGTAAGTACATGTAGCTTCATTTCAGCACAGACCCCGTCAGTCCATCTAGATCCACCTTCGGCTTTAGCCCAGCCTTTTGTAAGTGCGTGGGACGGAATGTCTTTCTCGCTGAACGTCAAAAAGCGACCTAATACATAAAGGAGCCCACTTTTATGAACCTTTGGCATATTAAATCCCTCGATAGTCAACAAAAGCACCGGGCTGATGTTGTCGCACTATCACTCCTGCCCTAAGACGCAAAATCGTAAGCCGGATACTGGAACGCCAAGTAAGCGTTGGTCTTGAGAAGAAGGACGGGAGACATTACTGACAGTCACCTCGACCCTACAAAATCCTTCATTTCTTGCAAGGTTAGTGCGCGGGATTGTGCAAGTTACGAGCTTTTTATTTTCTGATAATTTGTGAGGCACCGATTCCAAATTGATACGAAGCTTCAGGCAATCCTCGTCAATACCGCTAGCGAGCGATAGCTGAAATTCGTAATCAGTGTCAGTGCGCAGCGGCACATCGAGCGTAAAGATATTGGCTGGGCCTGACCATCGCCAGACGGACGAGCCGTGTATTTCAGGCGGATAGACCCAGCCTGTTCCAGGAATCGGCTCATCTAAGCGAAGGCTGAACGAGGTTAGTACAACTAAATAGGCCTTCGACGCCACAAGTCGGCGCATATCTTGCATAAAGCGGCGGTGTGAAATGAGGTCTTTTACATCGTCATACAGTAAAATATCAACTTCGTTATAGCTACGCAAGATAGCTATATCTTCAGTCGTTAAAGTCGCCACTTGGTCAGCGATTTCAGTGGTTTTCGGGCGTTGATTTAGTCTCGGCATGTGCTCCGGCGAATGGTAGTTCATCGCCTGACAAAGTAAGGATCTGACATCATCAAGAGCAGTTGTTAAGCCTAGAAAGGTGATGGTCGAGAGTCGCTTGCGACATAGACCAATCGCGTCTGTTGGCGTCCAGCGACTGCCAGACGACAAGTAACGTGATTGAATATTATCCTGATCGCGCATCATATTTTTATCGTGAACTATTTCTCGCAGAGTTAGGGATTGTGCTGAAGCGAACTGCATAGAAAAGCGCGGATCTCGCATCGAGTGCAGAAGAGCAGAAATTGTGCGTTCCACGGGATCCCTAAACAACATGAGCGTCTGCCAATTAGCGGCAAGAGTATTGAAAATACGGTAATCAAAATGTCCTGAGACGAGTGAATAATCATTTGCTGAAAGTCCGGTTGCAATAAGTTCATCCCAGCTTGCGACCGGACATACAGCACTCGGACGATATTGGTTACGCAGAAAGCTCCGCACTGACATCCCAGCGGTCTTCGGGATATGCATGAAGCAAAGCGGTGCACGATCCTTGATCTCAAAGACGCCGTCTTTCACTTCCCCCTCCCCACCTTACTTAAAGTGACCGACTGCCTATGTCGAGGCTGCTCTGCTGTCAGTTGCATAGTGATCAAAAATAATCGTACTGAGTGACAAATTAGCTAATTTAAGGGCAGCAGAACACCGCCTGTCCGCCCTCTGATTCTCCGCGTTAAAGCGCGACAGCCACTGATAGCAGTTCATCAAGAACTGCTCTACCGTCATGCAGCTTCAATGCAATACCGTAAGCTTCAAGCTTCCTTTTCTCCTCGTCAAGTATTTAATGTTTTAGCGGACACAAGAAATGATTGTGCGCTGACCCCGCGAAGGGCCCTTGGCGAGCCACTATAGTGAATCGGATTGGTTAGCTGAAAGTCTTGTTCAAATAACAGTAACACGTCCATAAATGGACAAAGAAGCGCACAAAATGAGCCACGGGCTACACAAGAAATAAAGCGCTCGACAATTTAGCGATAGTCTAGTTTCGATGTCCGACAGGTGCTCGCCGCGCCCTGAGAGACTACTGTCCTAGATTTGAGGAAAATTCCTTGATCACTCGAAGGGCTTGCCGAGACTGCCCAACAGCGTCATGGTGCTTGGAGTATATCGAGTAGGAGACTTTGACGAACTCCGGTAAATCAAGGAAGCGCCCACCCATGCGACGCTCACACCTAAACAGGAGTGAGCCACTGAAGTGACAACGATGGTAGGCAGCAATTGCGGGGTAAACGGGCCACCAAACATTGGAAGACAGCTGGTTTTCCTCAAACCCAAACCAATCGTTTGGGTACGATATACTGAAATAAGAAGCTATGTGCTTGACCCAGTGGAAGATGCAAAAAGCCGTTGGGTGGTTAAAGGTGAATAACATAGGCATCTCGCGGACTCGCGATAAGAAGTGGTCACCGAACTTGATATCGACATCGTGCTCTCGGGCGATAAGTTCGTTGCTCGATTTTCCAAAAGTGTCGAAATATCCGGCTCGCTCAAAAGTTGCTTTTGAGAATAACCCAAGACATTGAGCCAATGATAGCCCACTTAGGTAAGCGTACAGAACAAGTTTGCTATGATATTCACCAAGAGGCGAGGCAACGCGCCCATTTAATTCGGCCAGGTAAGTTATATCTGGATGCAGTCCGCTGAAATAAAGATTATTAATAGTCAGGACGTTAGGATAGTTTTTTCGGAGGGCGGATGTTGCTAAATCGCCCCACTCGGGGCCCAACGGAATGGAGATAATAGTGGTGCGTGGGTCTGCCGCTAGAACGTCATCAAATGTTTTTTTTGGCTGGGTAAAGTGTGCAGTGTTCATAAGATGAATGGGTAAGCCGTTCACCGACTCAAACGCCGATAGTCCGCCAAGTGAAGTGACAAGCGGTTGTACTTGGCAGTTTGAAATCACTAAAAGTTTCACACGTCTCTCCCATTATCAGTCGCTGCTATTTCTGTGAATTCTTCAGATAAGGTTTCCGAAGATTCAGTTACTTTTGTTACGCGCGTCCTTCATAAAATCGCGTGAGCATTGCTGAAGTATTCCAAACAGTGTGTTCACGTAATTTCCAATATATAGTGTAGGGAGACTGTGAGCTTGTCGGGCATACCTCGACAACGCGATCGGTATAGCTCCTCTAGGTAGAAGTCGCTCCACTCACTAATTGAGTTCGCCGCTGCATCGGCTTCGTATGGGAAGTAGTATCCGGCGCTTGTCATAAGTGCCCGAATATTAAACGGTATATCACCTGCTCTCAGTCACGCCGATTCGTCGCGTGCCCCCCGTTTTGACAAAGATAGGCACGAATTCGCTCACTACGATACCCCCTGACCAAATGAATCTAAAAAGGGCACTTAAAGGTTCTCAAGACTCACTGTGCTAATCTTAGCTACGCAGGACACAGTGTCTCAACTTCTCGCGAGGGTAGCTACTCAACCTAAAGCACGGTCTTGTATGAAGTTATCGTTTACGACGGTCAAGATCAGAGGTGCCGAGACCAGCCGGAAGAGATTCAACACTTAAAGGCTCGGCGTTGCACGCAGTCGTGACCGCTGCTTTAGAGCGTCTTTATCCCCCGCTGCGATAGCCTTCGTGAACCAGGTGTCTGCGGTTTTTGAGTCTTGCGTGACTCCAGCACCATCTGCATAGAGCGCACCTAGGCGCTCATATGCAGCAACAACTCCTTGCGCAGCTGCTTTGTGAAACCAACTCGCAGCAGCAGCTTGGTCTAGGGGGACGCCGATGCCGTCAAGACAAAAGCAGCCACACAAATACTGAGCCTCAGGATCTCCAAGATCGGCAGCCTCGCGACACAGAATCGCCGCGGCGTCGCGGTCTGGGGTGGGGAGGTTACTCAAAAGATGCACGAGCGAAACCAAGGCCTTGATACTCCCTTTGGCTGCCGCACGGCGAAGCCATGTTTCAGCCTGTCCAACACTGGGTGGTATCCGATCTCCCTGTCGATACAGCTCGCCCAAACGGTACATGGCATACACTTCGCCGTCCTTAGCGGCTGCATGTAAAAGTCGAACGCTGCGGCGGGTACTCCGCTCGTCGCTGGCAGTATCAAGTAGCAAAAGCGCGAGTGTGAGACGAGCGGTCGCATTACCGTTGGAAGCTGCTTTTTCAAGCCACGGGATAGGGTCCTTCGCTTCTCGGGGTGCGCCGTATGAACCCGCATATAAAAGCCCCAAGCCTAGATAGCCTAGCGGGTCTTGCCCCTCTGCAGATCGACTCAACCACTCTTCAGCTTGTGAAAGATCGCGCTCGCACCCAAGGCCGGTGGCTAATTGATGGCCTAGACGCGCGGCAGCGCCACTGTCTCCCGCGGTTGCAGCGCGCCTATTCCAGTGAGCTGCAAGTCGCGGGTCAGCATCAACGTCCAAGCCATGTGCATACAGTTGCTTGATGAGTGTTGGGCGCGTATCTGTAGCAGTCTTTAATTGCTTCAGTGCTCCCTCAGTCGCCACTTCAGATGCCGCCAAACCGAGTAGATAAATCTCGCCTAAGCGGGATTGGGCGGCCCGCACTCCCGCCTCTGCCGCTGTAAGGTATGCGCGTACCGCAGCCGCAGGATTGCGGACAGTTCCTGCGCCGCTTTCATAACACTGGCCAAGCCGCCAGTGCGCATGTGGATCGTTATTGGCTGCCAGTACTCGATATTGTTTGACGGCCTCACGAAACTGTTTACTGTCAAACATGAGGTTTGCAGTTTCAATTGTGATTGGTAGCGTACGATTGAGATACCGTCTAAGACGTAGCCCAACATGACGTACCACTGAAAATACAGTCCGATGCCAGCTCCACTGCTTAACGCTCAGTCTTGCAGTCGGTACCATGGGCCTCATTACTGCGGCTCTCGCATGCCTTCGTTGCCAGTTCGGATCAGCCCCTCAACAAGGTATGACAAAATCGTTCTGTGTCCAACAAGAATGTCACCAGTTAAAGTCATTCCGGGGATCAGTCTAAAATTAGGTGGGACATTGCGCAGATTTACGGCGTCTATATAGATGCGTACCTTAAAATAGGGATCTGTCGGCGTGTTATTTTCCGACACAGTGAAAGAGCCTTCGCTGATGGTGCTGACGTGGCCCTTAGCAACACCATGACGAATATATTCGTAGGCATCTAGCTTTAGCTGAACGGGATCACCCACTTTGATGAACCCCACATCCCGGCTCGGGATCTCAATGTTAGCTTCCAACGCGATCCCAATCGGAACCAGCGTGAACAATGGCTCTACTACGTTGCTTGGTGCTGTCGACGCAACGGATCCAACTGATATGTGAGCCACGTTGAGTACGATAGCTTCAGCTGGCGCTTTGAGTTCAATCAGTTCGTTGAGACGTGTAGCTTTTGTAAGGCTTTGGCGCACGTCTGATGCATCGCTACGCACAGCCACCAGCTCGGTACCGGCATCTGAGCGCCACTTCTGTAAGTATGAGTCTCGTTTGGATATGACAGATTGTAGATTTTGGCGGTATTGGGACTCTTGGCTTTCAGCATCATCAACTAAGCGCCTTGCCTCCGCCGTGGCGTCACTCGCTTGCATGAGCTGCAACTTCGACACATAGCCTTTTTCAAGTAGTGGCTCGTATACTTTTTCCGCGCTTTGAGCTAGTTCTAGGCGTTTATGGTATTCCCGTACATCGGCCTGGTACTGGCGTACCTGAGATTGGCTTGCGCGAATTTGTGCTTCCAAATCGGCTAGATCAGAGCGCACTTGCGCTTTGCGCTCAGACCAAATGGACAGCTGTAGTAAGTGATGAGTGTCCCGAAGTTTAGGCGTGTAAGGAACCCCAGCAAGTTCCGCCTCTAAACGCTCCACATGGGCCACGTCACTCGCAAGCTTCTCCGTTAGTTGCTTCCGATCCGCATCGGTGAATGTTGCCTCGAAAGTCGCAAGCACTTGTCCTTTACGAACAATATCGCCGGGTTTTACACGAATCTCACGAATAATGCCGCTATCAAGCGGCGAAACATACAGTTCTCCGCCCGCCGGCATTATCCGGCCAGGACCCATGACAATGCGATCAATATTGATTACTGCCATCAACACGATCGAAAGCGTCAGCATGGTGCCTAACACGTAGATGACCAAACGCTCTTTTTGAGGAGCCGCCTTAAGAAGCGCGTTTGCTGTCTCCGACTCAAAGGCGCCCACGACCTGGCCTACCAACATTGACCGTCGCTTTGTAGGCGCTAACTGCCGTGACTGACTAGGATCCGAGCTCATGTGTCGCTAGCCTGCTGCTGAATCAATTGGCTCTTTGCTCGCTCGGGTCTCAGGTGTCGGTTTTGCTGATACCACATGTTTCGATAAATATCGCAACGTGCCAGTAACTCATCGTGGGTGCCGAGGTCATACACTTTGCCGCGCTCGAGCACTAAGATGGCATCTGCCTCAACCAGCATCGACAAACGATGCGAGATGGTGAGTACCGTGCGCCCCTCGGACATGCGTTTAAGATTTGCATTCACAATCGCTTCACTTTCCGCATCGAGCGCGCTGGTCGCCTCATCTAATATAAAAATCGGCGGGTCAATAAGTAGTGCACGTGCGATGGCAAGTCGCTGCCTTTGGCCACCCGATAGATTAGTGGCACCCTCCTCAAGAACGGTGTCATAGCCACGCGGCATGCGCTCGATAAATTCCTCGGCTCCAGCCATTTGCGCGGCATGAACCACATCCATGAAGGTGGCGCCTGATTTTGCCATTCCGATATTTTCACGGATAGTTCCCGAGAATAAGAAATTCTCTTGTGGTACTACGCCAATATTCGTCCGCAGATGATTAAGATCGATTTCCTTAAGATCCATTCCATCAATCTTTATGCTGCCCTCATAGCTGGAGTTCAAGCGCTGCAATAGGCGCGTCACGGTCGTTTTACCAGAACCGCTACGCCCCATGATACCGAGCACTGTACCCTTCGGTACGGTGAACGACACGCCATCGAGAGCGTAGGCGGCTGTCGGCGAATAGCGAAAGCGCACATCACGAAATTCAACAAACCCCGTGATTGGCTGTTTAAGTCCATTGACGCGATTCTCTTCTGGGGGCGCATTGACCACGGAGGCAATCAGCCCAATGCTGCCGCGAATTTCGCCAAGCTCCATCTGCAGTTTGGCAATTTTTATTAACGGCGAGGCAACACGCTGAGCTAACATCGAAAATGCAACCAGGGTGCCTGGATTTAATGTGGCGTGAGGATCAGTTAAAATGAGGTAGGCGCCAATCATAAATACGCCGGCCCACATGAAACGCTGCACAGGCAGCGTGTAAGTCTGTATAAAATTATAGATGCGGCCCAGCGTGTATTGAGTGGTAATCGATGTAGCCACGCGCTGGTCCCATTCTTTGCGGCGACGCCCTTCAAGTGCAAGCGACTTGATGGTTTTGATGCCATGCAGAGTCTCCACCAGATGCGAGCCCTTTTTGATCTCAGACTCGATATACCGGCCTATGGCCCTGCCGAGTGCCGGAGAGCACAAGCGGATAATCAGGAAAAGCGACCCTGCCAGCACGAATACCATGATGGCAAGGCGCCACTCAAGTACAAATAAAAGTGGAATGATCCCGAGCAATGGGATGGTTTCTAGTAGAGCGCTAAGTCCTGGCCCTGCCATAAAGTGACGAACTTTGCCCGTCTGCAGCTTGCCTAGCGTGCGCCCTGTCGGCTGATGCTCAAAATACTCCATAGGAAGCTTAAGCAGCTTGTCGATTACGTATATATTCAGTCGGGCATCTAAGCGCGCTGCGGCCGTGATGGTAAGAAGTCCGCGCGCATGACTCAAGACGGGCTCAAATACGAGCAGTAAAAATAACCCACCAGCCAGAACATTTAGCGTTGAGAGAGAGTGATTCACAATCACTCGGTCAAGTATTCCCATGAAAATAAATGCGGGGGCGATCGAAAAAACCGTCATGACGAAAGAGGCAATGGCAATGTCACCGAAGATCTTTCGGTCCCGTAATACTTGTGCAACGAGCCACGCAAAGCCAAATGGTTGCTCTTCGTCAGCGAGGCCATGTAAACGCTTTATGAGTAAAATCTCACCTTCCCAGACTTCCGCAAGCTGATCCTCTTCAATCATGGCAACACTGGGATCTGCTGAAATCGGGTCGCGTACGAGTGCGACAGTGCCTTTCATAGGGTCTGATCGTGCATCTTCTAATATGAGCGCCGCGCCATCACGTGCGCGCAAGATGGCAGGCAAGGTTTTAGCAAGCGTTGGTAGCTCGGCAAAGCTAACATGCATGATCGCCGCTTCTAAACCTAAGTCTTTAGCGATGGAAACTAAAGTATCGGAGGAGGGTTCGGCTTCTTCGAGGGAGAAACGACGGCGCAACTCTTCTACGCTAGTTTCAACGCCTAGGCGTGTCGCAATCAGCGCGAGTGCGGTCAGAGCCGTCAGACGCGGTGCTTCAGCTGGAATTCCATCTTCATCATCGAGATTGTCAAGCATGAACATCAACCTCTGACAATACTAGCTGGCCTCGGCATAATCATTTTCGGCTCATTTCGACGCACTGTGGAAGGCAGTTTCCGCTGTGTTGAGCTGATAATTATACATTGAAGCTATGGTTGCGCGTATGCTCCTCGGCGAGTCAACTCAGCGTTAACTGCGCGGATGTTTTGCTGCAAAACGAATCGGTGGCTCACCAGCCGAGTTGGTTGCTGCGCTAGGGAGTTGGCTAAATGCCCGCTCGGGGGCTAACTTGTAATACCTAGTCCAGAGCGATGTTCCTTGAACTAGCAAACTCTAGGGCATGGTCCGTGCTAAAACAACGGTTTACCACAGAGACGTATCTAGTCTTGGCAAACCGGTGGCAAAGGTTTGCAAGACACTAGGCGCTGCCGCTGAGAACTGCTTTTGGTTGCGCGTTTCACGATAGTGAATAGGCATCGAATCGGATCGCTGGTTAACGTGCATTAGACGCGAATCAAGTAATGCCTGCGTGTTAACTTACCGGCAAAGAATGCAATCAGCCTTAACACCCTGAGTGCTGTGCGCCGATACCGTTGTGGTTGGTCACCAACAGCGGACCTGCGCGTAAACTGAAATCAGATGTTTTCTGAAAAAACATCAAGCGACGATTCGAGCCGCGGACTCACGGCTTTAGCCAATAGGTTAAAAGCCTCGTCTTCAGACGCGTAGCGCATACATTCGGCATAATCGTCTAGATCAAAATAACTGGCGCGGGATATCGCCTCGAGACTTGTAAATCTCGACTCAAATGGTCTTCGATTGCCTCGCCAAACCAGTGTTTGTGGGTTTCCTCGATCTGTGATGGTCGCATAGTCAAGGTTAGGGCAGTAATCATGTAAAAACAGGGGGACTTTATAGATGTCACCGTGCCATGGATCGCCTGCCAGCCCCGCCTGTTTTCGCTGTTGCAGCGACTGCATTAAATTGGGTAGTGACGAGTACACATCGCAAGGCAGCGTGTCGTCGATTAACCATACTGTATTGGCATGCGCGAGCGGCAACGTCGCGATAAAATCTCGTAAGGTTTGCTCAAAGGTATGCAGGCCGTCGAGAAATACGATGTCATAGGTGGATCGCGGTGCTGTGGACGTGAAAAAATCGTCACTAGTGATGTCGAAAAAGCGCACATCCACGCTTGCCATCGGTTCCGTTGCAAACAAAAAAGCTGGATCGACAGCATCTTTCCGAGGTAACTGCACGTGCAAGAACGTGCCGCCGTCGTTTACACCAATTTCAAGATACTGTTGGGCGTATGTCATCTCTCGAATTCGATGAATTCGCCGAACAGACCAATCGGACACGATCTTTACTCCAAGAGTTTCGAACCGCAACAATGATACACGGTGAGAAGGCTATCAAATGGATGGAGATGGCTTGCTGTCAGCGACGATGGTTTGGGCGCATTGACAAAAATGGTAATAATTTTGACACAAAGCGCCGGTGGGGGGGGGGGGATGCCGAGAAGCGAGCTCGGGATTGAAAAAACGGTAATTTCAATCAATTGTTACATTGATTGCTGACTAATTCTCATTTTATACTAGTAACTAGTTTTTAAAGAGTTGCGAGTCGCTATAACAGCGATAGCGTATTTTGTGAGTCATAGGACAGCGCATAGCAGGAGTCCATGTGAATGGCGCGACCTAGTTACAATTTTCTTCTTGGAAAAAAAACGGCTGTCGCTTTTCGCCAAATTACGCGCAGCAATAGTCGACGCCGGAGCATGTTGTTGTGTGCTGGTATTTTGGTTGCTATAGCCACGCAAGCGACGGCCGGCGGAATTGGTGATTTACTAACTCCAGATATCTTAAACACGTCCTCACGTCTTGCGAAGCAGACTGAGGGCCTAGCAGATCCAGCAGGGCGCCAGTGCGTTGCCGCTTCAGGAACACTGACGTTGTCAGCGTCAGTCGATCTGGCCCTATGCCGCAATCCGGTAACACGTTCCGCTTGGGCGAGTGCGCGTGAGGCAGCAGCAGCGCTTGGAGCTGCAGAGGGAGCCTGGCTGCCCTCCGTCACGGCGAATGGCGCTGAGACACGTTCATCGGGAAAATACCTAAATACTGCAGCAAACCTTACCTCATCTGCCGAAACCAATCGCGATGCAGTGGTTAGCCTGTCGTGGACTTTGTATGACTTTGGCTCGCGCGGCAGCAAAATTAGTAGTGCCGCGTCATTTTTGGACGCGGCGACTGCGTCCTTAGGCAACGTCGTACAGCAAACAGTCTTTGCGGTGGTGCAGGCATATTACGGAGTCGTGGCAGCAGACGCGTCCTTGGCGGCTGCTCATAAAACTGAAACCATTCATGCTCGCAGCCTTGAAATCGCACGCGCCTTGCAAACCGGCGGTGTCGCGACGCTCGCGGACGTGTTGCAGGCGCAGACGGCCCACGAGGAAGCGATTTATGCCCGCATACAGGCCGAGCAGAGCACTCAGTTAGCCCACAGCGCGCTTGCTGTGGCGCTCGGCCTGTCTGCCGATCAGCCGCTGAGGCTTGCCGCTGATCCAGTACCGAGCGACGTACCTGGATTGTCGGGCCACATGGCTGATTTAATGGCCGAGGCCAGTCGGCAGAGACCTGACTTGAAGGCGGCTCTTGCTAACCGTGATAAAGCAGTTGCTGACGTCGGATTGGCGCGCGCTGCCGGCCGGCCCGTTATTTCGGTCGGAGCTGGCAAAAGTTTTGTATCGAACTCAGCCGTAGCCCAGCAGGACTACAACACGCTTAGTTTGAATGTTGCTTTTCCGCTTTTTAACGGTTTTTCAAAGAGTTACGGAGTCCGCCAAGCTGAAGCTGGTCTCGAAGTGAGCGAAGCGGCGCTAGAGCAGGCGCGCCTTGCGGTATCGCAAAGTGTCTGGAATGCTTATTACCACATGAACGCTGCAAACAGCGGGCTGAGCACCACGGCTATGCTGATTAAGACTGCAGAGAACAATGAAGAAGTGGCATTGGGACGTTATAAATCGGGCGTGGGGACGATTTTGGATGTTTTGACTGCTGAGTCCGCCGCGGCCAGTGCCCGTCAGTTGCGCATTAATTCCGAGCTCGACTGGCAGGTGGCGCGCGCTCAATTGGTGTTGGCGCTTGGTAAATTGACTGGAACTGATCCTTTGGCGAAGACGTGACATTGGTTTGTTTGAACACTTGTTCTTCTTTACCTAAATTGGGGTTTGATTAAATTGTCACTTTATAAGTACTACCGAAGCCTTCCGGGTGGTCATGGTCATGGTGGCGATGGTCGTGGTGGTGCGGGCCATGGTCATCGGCGTGGACGCAAGCATGCCGATCAGTTCGATCACCCGAAATCGACGCTGGGCAAGCCCGTGTACGGTACGAATTCCGTCAATGCTGTTGCACACACGGCATCAGTCGTTGCGGGCGATGCGCCGTTGACACCTACGCTTCAGACCACTCGAACCGTTGTTGATTCGGTGCGGGGAGGGGCTGGATCCGTGAGCGGGGGCGCAAGTCAACGCTCGTTCGTAGCCGGTGTGTCGCCCAGCCTAGCCTCTATAAAAGGTGGTGCGCAATTCCCGCAGCGCATAGAGTCCGCGTCTGTATCTGCGGGGGCTGCCCCCCCCCAACTATCGTCTTACCTCGAGTCCACTGGCGGTGGCGGTGGCGTCTTACATAATTTTGTATCACAGCAAATTCCTGTTGCGGTAGAAAGCTACACACTTAAAGTCGACACGGCCCAAGCCTTGGTGCGCATCGAGGGAGAACAAACCGTCGTGTCCATGCACGGTGGGCAGACGCAGATCACGATCCATGGCGTCAATGATGCGCTTAAAGAGACTGATCACCACTAACGAGCCGCGTGTCGCCGCCCGACATGTCTGTCGATAGTCAACCGCCAGATTATTGAGCTGCCGTAGCTTTTTTGCAGTTTGCCTAAAGGTTCCAAGCTGATCAAAAACGGTAGCCTTTTAATGGAGCCATTTTTAGATCACGACGCCGAACTAAAACTGTATAACCAGATTAAGAGTTGGTATCTGGACAACGTTGCACTTGCTTTCTGACTTAGCAACGTACTCGACGGCATGAATTGTTGCTTTGTGAACAATGCTGTGGTCTGGCACACTAGAGACTCCTGATTGGGAGCCCTTATGCAAAAATGTGTCGTCAGGCTATTGAGCCTTCTCATCGTGAGTGCTGCGCCTAGCGCTTGGGCTGCCATTGATTGGATTGCGGGCAAGCACTACGCTGAGGTCGCGACCGCCGCCCGCCCTGCGTTGGCCGCTGGCCAGACCGAAATTACGGAAGTTTTTTCATACGGCTGCCCCGCTTGTAACCTGTTTAACTCCTACGCCCACAAAATTAAAGAGCGCTTACCCGCTGGATCTAAGTTTTTGTATGTACCGGCCTCGTTCATTCCGGCTGAGGACTGGCCCATGTTTCAGCGCGCGTATTGCACAGCTGAGGTGCTTGGAGTCGCTGATAAAGGGCATGACGCAATGTTTGAGGCGGTCTGGACGACGGGTGAGTTAGCCACGATGGATAAAACTACTGGCCGACTCAAATCACCCATGCCCACGATTGAGCAGGCAGCTTTGGTTTATAAGCGCGTGGCTGGTGTTAAGCCGAGTGATTTCACTGCAGCAGCTGCCTCATTTTCTGTAGATATGAAAATGAAGGCTGCTGATGATTTTGTGAAGGCTTATAAAGTCTCAGGCACGCCGACTCTAATTATTGACCGTCGCTACAAGGTGTCAGTCCAATCAGCGGGCGGCTACGATCAGCTGATGGAGCTGGTGGCATGGCTTGTAGCGAAAGACAGAAAGCAACCGTAACACGGGCTTCAGCCGATATGTGACAAGCGCAGAAGTCGACGCAAATCCGTTTGTAAGCCCTTGCGCTCACCACCAACCGGATAACTCATCATGAGGTTTCCAAGCGGATCGATGACATAGATTTGTGGCTGCGGGGGCTTTGGGAAACTGACGCGCCAGAGCACACTCTGGCTCGGCAATAACCACACGGCCTGGACATCGGATTCTGGCGCCTCAAGAAAGGCATGCGCGCAACACTCACTTGTGATGAGGGCGACGCGCTGTACGCGATCCATGTCCTTTCCTAAGGCGAGTCGTTGCGATTGCATCTCGCCGAATGCTTGATGGCATAGCGCACTGCAGGCGCCATCGACTATATAAAGCAAAGACCATTTGTGCAGCAGCACTTGGGTCGCGGGGCCTTTTTCGTTAAGAAGCGCAGTCCCGTCAAGCGGACGAGCGGGACTGATGAGTGTGCCGTGATTAACGCGACCGTGCGGTAAATAGACGGAGCCGTAATACATATAAAAAGCAAAACCGAGCGGGCCAAAGAATACTAGCGCGATCAGTAGAAGTTGCAGACGCCGTTTTAGAATGGTTTTTGCAGCGACGGTCACGAGTTGACTCCACGCGCCGGGCGGCGCCGCAGGCTAAAAAAAACATATAGACCGGTTAGAGTTATGGCCAGTGCGTACCACTGTACCGCATAGCCTAAGTGACGTTCTGCTGGAAAACCTGCTGGCGTCCATTCGCGGACAAAGCCATCCGGCATCTGGACGTCTAGCAACACAATCTTCGGATAGGGTGTACGCGCCAGTACCTGTTGTACGGTTCCTAGTGTCGGGTAATTGAGTACCCGTGGCCAGCCGGTGCCTAGTTCGGTGCTCGCCTTGAGACCAGCGCGGGGTAATTCATCGATTAAGCCACTGATACGGCGACTGTCAGCAGTCACTGTAATAGTTGGTAGATCGCTGCGGCGTGTACCCCCGACTACCCAGCCGCGATCCACCAAGACAATCAGGCCGCTGTCACATTCAAAGGGGGTGAGCACCCGGTAACCAACGGCGCCTGCATGCGTCATGCTGTCGAGTAAGATTTGGTGCTCAGGCCTGTAATGCCCAGTTAGTTCAACACGGGTATAGCGCGCCAGTACCTGTTGAGCCTGCGTCAACGGTTCAGCCACGACAGATGCATGGGCATATGCGGCGGTGAGGGCGCGCTTTTGGGCCGCTCGCTCGAGCTGCCATTGGCCCGCCCATAGAAACACGGCGATGAGTGGTAGTGCCAGCAATGAGGGCACCAATCGTGGTGCGAAAAAGCGTGATCCGATGGGTATTCCGAGCACTATAATCAATTCCCTTGTGGAGGTTGCATCATGGAATTATTTCGATTGGTGGTGTTGGGCATATTGCTCGCAATCCTGCTGAGTCTAGGGAGTGCATTTTTGCATTTATCCCGCGGTAAAGGCGATTCGAGCAAGATGCTGCGTGCCTTAACCTGGCGTATTTGTCTGTCACTCGCGCTCTTTGGGCTACTGTTTTTTGCAGCTTACAATGGCTGGATACAGCCGCATGGCCTTGGTCGCTAGTGCCAAAAAAATAGGGCGCTGTAAAGCGCCCTATGTTGGCTGTGGTGTTACAGCCAGTAGACAAAGATATAAAGACCTAGCCATACCACATCGACAAAGTGCCAGTACCAGGCAACACCCTCAAAGGCGAAATGCCGATCGGGGGTGAAGTGTCCACGTAGTACCCGAAACCAGATGACGAGCAGCATGATGGCGCCCACGGTCACATGGAAGCCGTGAAAGCCGGTCAGCATGAAGAACGTGGAACCATAGATGCCTGTGCCCAGTTGCAGACCGAGCTCGGTGTAGGCTTCATGATACTCACGGGCTTGCAGGAACACGAACAAAAATCCGAGCAGCACTGTCGCTAGCAAAAATGTCGTGAGTACTGCACGATTCTTCGCGCGCAGCGCATGATGTGCGATCGTAACCGTCAGGCCTGACGTCAGCAGCAGCAAGGTGTTGACTGCCGGTACGCCGAGCGGCGCAATCGTTTCAAAGCTACCATCCGCACGGGGCCCGACCTTGAGGGGACCGTTCGATGGCCAGACTCCCTCGAAACCGCGCCACAACAGTTCCGGTGTCAGATGTTTAGCTCCTGAGCCCGACAACCAAGGTAGCGCAAAGTTGCGCGCATAAAAGAGTGCACCAAAGAAGGCGGCGAAGAACATGACTTCCGAGAAAATGAACCACGACATACCCATGCGAAATGAGCGATCGACATGCAAGTTATACGCTCCTGCCTCGCTCTCGTTGACGACGGTCCGAAACCAGCAAAAGAGCAGCGCAAAAATCAGTACAAAGCCAGCGCCTAAAAGCGAAGGACCGTTGCTTGAGCCTTCCATTGTCATCGCGGCGCCACTCATCAGTACGAAGAGCGCAACCGAACCAAAAATTGGCCAGGGGCTACCGTGCGGGATGTAGTACTTGCTGTTACCGCTGCTCGTGGGGGCGTGTGCCATGGGCTTTCCTGAAATATCCAGATGACGAAAAGAAGATAGGATTAAGGTGTGTTAATCGACTGTTGCTTGTCAAAAAGGGAGTAGGCGAGCGTGATGCGATCAACATCCGGTGGCAGATCTGCATCGACGATAAAGCGCAGCGGCATCTCACGGGATTCGCTCGTCGCAAATGACTGCGGGCGAAAACAAAAGCACTCGGTTTTACGAAAATACTTCGCGATTGATGAGGGCGCAATACTCGGTACGGCTTGCGCTACCACTGGAATGCCTGTGAGGTTATGGGCGTGGAAGGTCGTTTGATAGAGCTTGCCCGGATGCACCTGCATCGAGGTGACGGTGGGCGCAAACTCAAAATCCCCAGCTCGCGGAATATTGGCAATGAATTCGATGGTCACCAGACGATTCACATCAGGCCGCTCGATGACATCAGCGCGTGCAGTTTGGGTACCGTACCAGCGGTTCCCTGTTTCCCACACTTTGCACAACACACTGTATAGCGGCACTAAAGCAAAGCCAAAGGCGAAGCTCCCCGCTGTGAACAGAACGAGCCGCGCGATAAGGCCCCGATGCCGGCCTGGTTTTGAGGGCGCTTGTGGCTCGCTCATGGCGTGTGACCGCTTAACGTCCCCAGCAAGACAAACGCGACATAAAAGCCGAGCGCCACCAAGCCCAGCACGATCGCAAGCAGGGCGTTGTGGCGTCGCTTAGCGATCGGACGAGGCGCTTGGGTTGCTGTGCTCACCTCACTAACCCTTTAGTGGACTTCGGGCGCGTCAGTGAACGAGTGATACGGCGCCGGAGATGGCACAGTCCACTCGAGACCCGAAGGCTCGGCATCCCAGACCTTGGCGGTAGCCTTCGGACCACCGCGCGCAGACTGGATGATCACAGCAACAAACATTAGTTGCGATAGCCCAAACACGAAGCCCCCGATGGATGACACCATGTTCCAGTCAGTGAACTGCACGTTGTAGTCAGGGATACGGCGCGGCATGCCTGATAGACCCAAAAAATGCTGCGGGAAGAACAAGACGTTGACTGAAATGGCCGATACCCAGAAGTGCCATTTGGCGAGCGTCATGTTGTACATGTGGCCGGTCCACTTTGGCAGCCAGTAGTACACGCCTGCCATGATGGCAAACACCGCGCCCGGTACTAGCACGTAATGGAAGTGCGCCACCACAAAGTAGGTGTCTTGGTACTGATAGTCGGCTGGCGCAATCGCGAGCATGAGTCCCGAGAACCCGCCAATGGTGAATAAGAACAAAAAGGCGAGAGCGAACAGCATCGGCGGTTCGAACGATAACGAGCCTTTCCACATGGTGGTGGTCCAGTTGAATACCTTCACGCCGGTGGGTACCGCGATCAGCATCGTGCTCATCATAAAGAACATCTGGCCGGCGAGCGGCATGCCGACCGTGAACATGTGATGCGCCCAAACGATGAACGACAAAAATGCGATCGAGGCCGTGGCATACACCATGGCGTCGTAACCAAACAATGGTTTACGCGAGAAGGTGGGAATGATCTCAGAGACGATGCCGAAAGCCGGCAGAATCAAGATGTATACCTCGGGATGACCGAAGAACCAGAAGATGTGCTGGAACATCACTGGATCGCCACCGCCCGCGGGGTTAAAGAAGCTGGTGCCAAAGTAGTGGTCCGTCAATAGCATAGTGACGGCGCCGGCAAGCACCGGCATAACGGCGATCAGTAGGTATGCCGTGATCAGCCAGGTCCAGCAAAACAGCGGCAACTTCAGAAGTGTCATGCCAGGCGCGCGCATATTCATGATCGTGACGATCACGTTGATGGCGCCCATGATGGATGAAGCCCCCATCATGTGGATCGCAAAAATGGTCAAAGGAAAGCTGTCACCGGCCTGCAAGGACAGCGGTGGGTAAAGTGTCCAGCCGCCGGCAGGGCCGCCGCCTGCGGTAAAAAACGAGGACAGCAGTAGCGTGAATGCAAACGGCATAATCCAGAAGCTGTAGTTGTTCATGCGCGGCAGAGCCATGTCTGGCGCACCAATTTGTAACGGAATCATCCAGTTGGCGAGACCTACAAAGGCTGGCATCACCGCACCGAAGATCATGACTAGCGCATGGCTCGTCACCAGCGAGTTATAAAAGCCCGGATCGACAAATTGCATACCAGGTTTGAATAGTTCAAGTCGGATGACCATGGCCATCGTCCCGCCGATGAAGAACATGATCAACGCAAACACCATATACATCGTACCGATGTCTTTGTGGTTGGTTGCGAACAGCCAACGGCCAATACCGTGTGGCTTGTGATCGTCATGATGATCCGCAGCGTGCGAAGCGTGTGTGTCAGCGTGTGCCATATCAATAAACTCCGTCGTGTCCGCTCAGAGCGCGGCAGTGGTGGTAGCTGCAGCGGGGGTTGTCGTCTCGGTGGCTGCGGGAGCCACTTCGCCAGCGGCCACAGCTTTGGCGGCCGTCTGTTTATCAGCAAGCCACTTGGCGAAGTCTTCCTTCGAGCGCACCTCCACAACAATTGGCATGAACCCATGATCCCGGCCGCACAGTTCAGTGCACTGCCCCGTGAAACGTCCCACCTTGTTTGATTTGAACCAAGCTTCGTTAATAAAGCCTGGGATCGCGTCCTTCTTGACAGCAAAATCGGGCACCCACCACGAATGGATGACATCGTTACCCGTGAGCAATACGCGAATCTTCGTATTGACCGGTACGACTACGGGGTTGTCAACGTTAAGCAAATAGTCTTTCACGCCATGTGGATCAATACCCGACTTCAGTTGCCGTGCTTCATTGGAGTCTGCGGCGAGGCGCGAGTAAAAATCGACACCCTTACCGATGTACTCGTAGTGCCACATCCACTGCTGCCCGGTGACCTTAATCGACAATTCAGAGTTGCGCGTGTCTTCCATCACGATAAGCGTACGTGCCGCCGGAATTGCAGTAGCGATCAGAATGAGGACAGGGATCAGTGTCCACACAATCTCGACTTTGGTCGAATGCAGCAGGGTTTGATCGGCAACAGCCCCCTTGGACCGTCTAAATTTCACAATGCTGTAGATCATCATGCCAAACACCACGACGGCGATGGCAATGCAGACCCAGAACATCATCATGTGCAGCCCGTAGACCCTTGCCGAAACGTCGGTCGCACCGACCGGTAAGTTATAGGTACTCTCGTACGCGAGGGTGGGCGCCGCGACGGCGAGCGAGGTCATGACAGCAGCGACTTTGCGATTCAACATCTAAGCCCCTTCGGCATACTTCCAGTTCAACGAATCTTAAAGGGCCAAGGCGCCCATGTGCCTGACCTTCAATCCCGTTGGGCCCCTTGACTATGCTAAAGCCACCGTCATCGGAGGTCTTAGCTGGTCGGGTGCAACCAACGCACGAAGCGCAGTGTAACCTTCGGCCCCCTTTGGGAAAACAGGATTTTTACTTTTATACCTCTTTAAAATTTCCGCGTAGTGTGCATGCAGACGCATGCTCCTCCAACAATAAAAATGCGCGCATTGCCGTCTACAGCGATCCTCGCAGGCCCCCGCGATCAGTGGCTAGGCGCTACGCAATCTATCGTTAGGGGTATTTACTGATGCATTTGCGTGTCGGCGTGGTTTTTGCGCGTCCGCCGACCGTTCAGAACCATTGTAATTGCGCGAATACCGAGGCATGCAGCGAATGGAGATCGTCATTTTATGGCATTAAAAGCAATATAAACAATATTTTACATTGATATCGATCTTTAAAGAACGGTGCCCTAAGGCAGGTGACGAACGTTCAAGTGCGCACATGTGCCGCCTACATCGGGAGTGCTTTGGTAGTCCACCACCCCGAGGCACGGCGCGTTGATCGCTGTTGCTAAGGTGGCAACATTGTCGGATCGGCGCTCAAAAGTGGGGTCTATGGAGTTTGCGACCCATCCGGCAAGGTGTAGGCCTTTGGCCCTTATTGAATCCACCGTCAGTAACGCGTGATTAAGACACCCAAGTCGTAGTCCCACGACCAGCACCACCGGGAGTTCGAGGGTGGCAGCGATGTCGCTCATATCACGAGTGTCCGTAATCGGTGCGCGCCAGCCACCGGCGCCCTCGACAATCAGTACGTCCGCCTGTCCGGCGAGCGTGTGATAGGCGGCCACAATCTGCGAAAGATCAATCGGTCGTGCCACATCGCGAGCGGCCAGATGCGGTGCGATGGCTGGGCGATAGGCGAATGGGTTGATGAGTTCGTAGGGTAATTGGGCGCTGCTTTCTTGCTGAAGCAGTAGCGCATCGGCGTTGCGTAATCCAGCAGCCGTCTGTTCACATCCCGATGCGATGGGCTTCATGCCGATAGCGCGCTGACCGGATAAGCGGAAAATGCGCAGTAACACGGCCGCAATTAAAGTTTTACCGACCGAGGTATCAGTGCCGGTAATAAAAAACCCTCGGCAAAGCGTACTCATGGAGGCTGCCGCCTCTTAGTCAGCGATGTCAGGGGTATCACGGTTTCACCGCGACGGGATCGTATCGGTGGCGTGGAGCCAGGGCACCAAGCCTGCCCATACACCACTTCACATGACACGGGTAAGCGACCATCCGCCTGCTGAGCGCTCGCATAGGCAAGCTCAAGGCGCTTGAGCACCGTCCGGCTACTGAATCCGCGCGCGCGATCTTGATGCGCGTTTTGCGCGCCTAGTCCTTTTAGCTCGCCGCGCAGCGCTGTGAAGTGGGGATACGTCAGCGTATAGCGATCGACATCCATGACCGGATCACTAAACCCACAGCGCACGAGCGCATCCCCTAAGTCGTGCAAGTCGAGAAACCCGTGGACGTGTGGTGCGTCATCGAGGTGTGTCCAGGCGTTGCGCAGTTCGCTCAAAGTGTCAGGACCCAGCGTTGCAAAGGTGAAGTACCCGCGAGGCGATAGTACTCGTCGCACTTCGCGCAGCACGGCATCTAAATCAACAGCCCAGTGCAGCATTAGATTGGAATACACAAGATCCACCGAACCTGCGCGGAGTGGTAACTGCGCAGCATCCGCACATATCCGATGAAACGGACGCCACCATGGTAGCTGTGGAGCGCTTGCCTCAAGCATACGGTGGGCCACGTCCAGCGCGATGACAGCAGATTTACGGTAGCGCCGCTTCAACTCCCGCGCGCTATGGCCGGTGCCCGCGCCCAGATCCAGCACAACACCAGGCTCAAAGGCGACGAGATCCAGCCGTTCCAGCAGCGTGGCACGTGTGGCCGCAGGCAACGCCGCGTGGCGATCGTACGAGGCGCTTGCCCGATTAAACGCGCGGCGAATAGATTGAGACGTCAGGCGATTCATCGATTCGTTGGTTCACTTGTGAGATTCAAGGCAGGCATGACTTACGATCGCAGGACCGGTGGTAGGGTGCCAAGTGCTTCAAGCAGCCTGTCTACATCGTCAGCGGTATGTGCGGCCGAGAACGTGATGCGCAGTCGTGCGCTGTTTTTCGGTACCGTTGGTGGACGTATAGCCGATACTAAAATTCCCTGTGTTAGTAGATGGTTGCTTGCGTCGAGCGCCGCTTGGTTGCTCCCAAGGATGATTGGTTGAATGGGTGTCATGGAATCCATGAGCGGTAAACTTAGCGCACTGCAACCCGCTCGAAAACGCACGACATGAGCGGCAAGTCGCTCGCGCCGCCAAGGCTCCTCGATACTTATCCTAAGTGCTGCGTGTGCCGCTGCAGCAACCGCAGATGGTAAGGCAGTGGTAAAAATATGAGTGCGAGCATGCTGGATAAGCAACTCGCATAAACCATGAGAACCCGCGACGAACGCACCAAAGGCGCCAAAGGCTTTTCCTAGCGTTCCAATCAGAATCGGGACATCAAGCGCCCTGATGCCACTATGTTCAATGGAGCCGCGGCCATGAGCTCCTAGCACACCAAGTCCATGTGCATCATCCACTGCAAGCCAGACTTTTTCAGCGTTACACAGCGATGCCAGTGACGTCAGAGGCGCTACAGTACCATCCATACTAAATAGGCCATCAGTGAGTAATAGTGCTTTTTTCTCAGTACGACGACGCAATAGATGCGCAAGCGTGACGGTATCGCCGTGCGGGTAGCGCGCGATGCGCGCGCTCGATAGACGTGCCCCATCGATGAGCGATGCATGATTAAGTTCATCGGAGTAAAGCACATCGCTACTCGATGCAAACACTGTGCTGACTGCCAGATTGGCCATGTAACCGGTGGAGAAGAGCACAGCGCGTTCACGCTGTGTGAATGTCGCAAGCGCCTCCTCTAGTAAGTGATGTTCCGTGTGATGGCCGGTGACTAAGTGCGAGGCGCCACTACCTACCCCATAACGTCTAGCGGTTTCTTGCCAAGCAGCCACTAGCGCAGGATGGCGCGCAAGTCCCAGATAATCATTGCTGCAAAACGACAGCACGCACTGTCCATCGATACAAGCTTCGACCGAGCTATGCTCACGCGTATAGTCGCTGACCAGTCGCCGACGACGCGTGAGTCCCCGTGCTGCCGTGTCGGCTAGTCGATGGCTCAGCCACTCGCTACGCCAGTCGGTGCTACTCACGCGTTGAGTGTCGATGCTCTAACGGGCGCGATCGTGCCATGTGGATGATGGGACACTGGCTCGGCAGGCTCTTCGGCTTCAATACCGAGCCGCCTAAAGAGTGCGGCATCGTGCGCGGTATCTGGGTTACCGGTGGTGAGCAGCTTCTCACCGTAGAATATAGAATTCGCGCCTGCTAAAAATGCTAGGGCTTGTAATTCATCGCTCATCTCGCCGCGACCCGCAGAAAGACGCACGTGGGACTTTGGCATCAGCAGCCGCGCAACAGCAATGGCGCGCATAAACTCGAGTGGATCGAGTGGCGCGCTATCTGCAAGCGGGGTGCCAGTAACTGCAACTAGTTGATTAATTGGGACGCTGTCTGGATGTGTTGGCAGTGTAGCCAACATGTGCAGTAAGGCAGCACGGTCCTCCGCGACTTCGCCCATGCCGAGGATGCCACCACAGCATACTTTCATACCAGCATCACGTACTGCACTTAAGGTGTCCAAGCGATCTTGGTAGGTGCGTGTCGTGATGATTTTTTTGTAATACTCAGGCGAGGTGTCGAGATTGTGGTTGTAGTAATCAAGCCCCGCTTCTGCGAGGCGGGCTGCTTGCTCGGTCGTCAGCATGCCGAGCGTAGCGCAGGATTCAAGGCCGAGTGCACGTACTTCTTTGATCATCGCGATGATGACCACCAAATCACGATCCTTGGGTGAGCGCCAGGCCGCTCCCATGCAAAAGCGCGTCGCGCCAGCAGCCTTTGCTTTGGCGGCTGCAGTAGCCACTTCTGCTACAGCAAGTAATTGCTCACGCTCAAGTCCTGTGTCGTAACGCACGCTTTGTGGACAATAAGCGCAGTCTTCGGGACATGCGCCTGTTTTGACAGACAGCAAAGTGGATATCTGAACGCGGTTCGGATCGAAGTGCAGGCGATGCACGCGCTGCGCATGAAATAGCAAATCATTGAAGGGCAGCGCAAACAGGGCGCGAACTTCAGCGAGTGCCCAATCAGTACGGACTGCTCCTAACTGCTCGAGTGTTGCGACGTGTGTCATACAAAATTAAACCTACGTAAAGAGAAGCTCGTGAGGCACATCGCATGTCATGCGCTTGATTAAGAGTGTCCTATTCGGAGCGTCGCCTGTCAACTTTAAGGGCTCTTCATAGTTTACAGCAGCGCGGTGCCACGAGTGGGCAGCGGCGTTAACTGAGGGGGGGCCTAAAGATAAAGTCGAGGACGATTCCGACAAAAACGCACAGCCCAAACCAGTGATTTCCGAGAAATGCCTTGAAGCAGGCCGATGGATCGCGTGCGCGGATGAGCCACTGATGCCAAGCAAACACACCCGCGCCAGCCGCGAGCCCCGTATAAAACCAGTGGCCCATGTCGAGCGTTAAACCAACCACCATGAGGGTGGTGACGGTTAATAGTTGCAGAAGTGCGATGATAGAGCGGTCAGCGCGCCCAAAGAGTATCGCGGTTGATCTGACCCCCAGCTGCACATCATCCCTGCGATCAACCATCGCATAAAGCGTGTCAAACGCCGTAGTCCATAGCATCGCCGCGATCAGTAGTAGCCAGGCCGTAGTCCCTATACGGCCAGTTTCTGCGGCAAAAACCATAGGGATAGACCAAGAAAAAGCGAGGCCCAACCACACTTGCGGCATTGAAAAAAAACGCTTTAAAAAAGGGTAGACCAGCGTAAGCCCTGCACCAACAATCGAGAGCTTAATGGTATACAGATCGAGTTGTAGGACGAGCGCAAACGCACCGAGTGACAGCAGCACATAAATGCAGAGCGCCTCTTTGGCAGATACAAGTCCGGTAGCCAAAGGGCGCATGCGCGTGCGTTCGACGTACGGATCGATACGCCGATCAGCAAAATCATTCAGCGCGCATCCCGCCGAGCGAGTGAGCAATACGCCCAGAGTGAAAATCACAAAAATGTGCTCGTGGGGGTGCCCTTTGGCCGCGATCACAAGTCCCCACAGCATGGGCCACAGCAAAAGCCACAGGCCAATGGGTCGATCAAGTCGCACCAGGCGCGCGTAACTGCTCGCCCTATCGAGAACGGCGGATACGATGGCGTTCAAAAGTCGGCCTTGTCCGACCAATCGTTGACTGTCCGCATGTTTGGTGGTGAGTGCGTCATCATGCGCTCCTGTGCTTGCGCCTCGCTGTGGTTGTGCATAAATAGTTTACGCCGCCAATCATAAGCGCAAGTGTGTGTCACGACACTACCCAGCATTGATAAATACTTCCTGAACGAGCAGTCGCTGCTCGTAGATCGCAAACCACGAGCGCCGCGCCCAAAAGCGAGTTGATGGTAGCCGCGCACTTGCTGCTGCGCGCGCGGCTAGTCGGCTATGTGGCATAAGATCAGCATATTCAAGCGCACCGCGGCTAATGCCAGGAGTGTTCGCCAGTACCATTCCTAAAGAGCGCTCTTTGAGCGTTGCCAGCATTGGGTGTAATGCCAAGAGCCTTTGCGGAATAAGCGACTGGGCAAAAACCCAAGGTTTTGATGACGTCTCCAGCAATACCTCACGCACTAGGCATTCCGGCTGGCTAGTACTCAGAGTGTGCATTTGCTCTGCATCCAGCAAACCTAAGTGTTCTGTCAGCACGTGGACCGTGACGTTCTCGCCACTTAACCGCTCGATTTGCTGAGTGAGTAGGCCCTCAGCAGTCAATAGTTCCATGATGCCTGCGGGCACACTATTCGCAGCAGGCCAGGGCGTCAGCCAGCGCGTCACAGAGTGGTCACGGTTGTTGAGTGACGTCGGGGTGGTTGAGGATTCCAAGTGGCTTAAACTCGGCCGTAACGCTCGCGCGCACCAATCCAGCGGCGCAGCAGCGGCGGTATGTTATTCGGATATTGCTGCAACATGACTTCTGCCGCCTGCTGCACTCGCGGCAATAAGTCGGCGTCCCGCGCGAGCTCAGCGACTTTCATTTGTAAAAGGCCAGTTTGTCGGGTGCCTAGGAGCTCACCTGGGCCACGTAAATCAAGGTCCCGGCGTGAGACTTCAAAGCCATCATTGGTTGAGCGCATCACATCAAGTCGTTGCCTCGCAAGGTGCGATAGTGGGTTTTTGTACAACAGTAAGCAGCTACTTTCCGCAGATCCGCGACCCACGCGTCCACGTAGTTGATGCAGTTGCGCAAGACCCATGCGCTCGGAGTTCTCAACAACCATGAGGCTCGCATTCGGCACATCTACGCCGACTTCGATGACCGTTGTCGCTACCAGTAAATCAAGTTCGCCTCGCTTGAACGCGGCCATCACAGCCTCTTTGCGTGTGGGCGTGAGACGTCCGTGCGCAAGGCCGATCCGTAATGCCGGTAATGCTACAACAAGTGCAGCATGGGTGGCTTCTGCTGCCTGGTACTCGAGCTCTTCTGACTCTTCAATCAAGGGGCAGACCCAATACGCTTGACGGCCGCTAGCGCAAGCGCTCGCAATGCGGGCCACGACCTCATCACGGCGTGACTCTGGTAGGACCACCGTTTTAATCGGGGTTCTGCCTGGCGGGAGTTCATCAATGATGGATACATCAAGATCCGCATAGGCAGTCATCGCAAGTGTGCGCGGAATCGGCGTTGCCGTCATGATCAGCTGGTGTGGAAATTTCCCATCCACCAAGCCCTTCTCGCGCAGCGCCAAGCGCTGCTGCACGCCAAAGCGATGTTGCTCATCAATAATGACCAGCGCGAGCCGACCAAAGCGTACCCCCTCCTGAAAGAGAGCGTGAGTGCCAACAACAATGGGGACGTCGACACCCGCTTTAATGGCGTTTAAGGTCGTTTGTCGGGCGCGGCCGGTGAGTTTGCCGGACAGTAGCGCAACCGGTATGTGCAATGGGCGAAACCACTTAATGAAATTTTGTGCGTGTTGCTCTGCAAGTAGTTCGGTCGGCGCCATGAGCGCCACCTGAAATCCCGCCTCCACTGCATGCAGTGCCGCGAGCGCGGCAACGACCGTTTTTCCCGAGCCCACGTCGCCTTGTACTAGCCGCAGCATTGGTGAGGCGGCACGCAGGTCGACCAATATCTCGGCTAGTACACGTTCCTGCGCACCGGTGAGCTCAAACCCCAGACTTGAGCGGAATGTGTTTGCCAATGCGCCTACCGTCTCTAGTGGCCAACCAGCATCCGCCCGAATTTCCTCGCGTAGCTGCCGTAAACTTAATTGATGTGCGAGTAGCTCTTCAAACGCGAGGCGCCGCTGTGCGGGATGCAGGCCTAGAGTCAAGGGCATTAAATCTGCTCCCGGTGGTGGTCGATGCACATAGGTGAGTGCGTCGCGCAACGGGGGTAGCCCCAGATCATCCAGCAGTAGCGGGGGCAGCCAGTCGAGTATTTGCAGGCGCTCGGCCTCGGCAAGTGCCAGCGCAGTGAGTATGCGCAGCCTGCCTTGCTGTACGCCTTCGGTGGCAGGATACACGGGCGTTAGTGAGTCCTCCGTGCGCTGCGCATCCGCACTATCCGCCCGACGGTACTCGGGATGGACGATTTCAAGGCCTACGGTGCCGCGGCGTGCTTCACCAAAGCAACGCAGGCGCACACCGCGCTGCAGCTGTGCTTGTTGGAGCGCGGTAAAATAAAAAAAACGTAAGGTCAGAAAACCAGAGCCGTCGCTAATGCGCACGAGTAACTGGCGGCGCCGTCGAAACGCCACTTCGGCAAGCTGTATCTCACCTTCGACTACCGCGCGCTCACCGGCACTTAAGCTACCGATCGGGACAATCTGAGTGCGGTCCTCATAGCGAAGCGGTAATAGGAATAATAAATCCTGTACCGAGTCGATGCCAAGTTTGGCCAGTTTTGCGGCGAGTGAGTCGCCGACACCTTTTAAGGTCGTGACGGGACGCAGCTCCGCCGCCGCTACGACGGATGCTTGCGGCAAGCGCGGTAGTCGCGGTGCGCTCACAGCTCCAAAATACAGTCCGCCTCAATCGCTGCATTACGTGGCAGCGAGGCTACACCGATTGCAGCGCGCGAAGGGTAAGGCTCTGGAAAGTATTCGCTCATGACTTTATTGACGAGTGCAAAGTGTCCTAGGTCCGTCAGATAAATAGTCACACGTACAGCATCAGCAAGTGAGCCGCCGGCTGCGATAGCAATGGCTTTGAGGTTTTCAAATACGCGCCGGATGTGTGTTTCCATGTCGCCGCTAACCAGCTCTTTGGTCGCAGGATCGAGAGGAATTTGGCCTGAAATATAAACCGTACTCCCCACCTTGACGGCTTGGGAGTAGGTGCCTATCGCACTAGGCGCTGAGGTGGTCGAGATGATAGTGCGTGCCATGGTGTCCTCACAGATGATTATTGAGCGCATTCTCGCACGCTCTAGGGTGCTCGTGCAGGCTTCAGGCCATCGTCCGCTCGATCGACAGCACTTCCGGCATACGGCGGATCGCGCGGATGACTTTGGCGAGCTGAGCGCGATCGGTGACCTGCACTTCGAGGGTAATCGTTGAGGACTCACTATCCCGTTCGATCACAGACACCTGACCGATGTTGGTGTGGGTATCGGCAACCGAGGCCGCCACTGTTGCCAGCACGCCGGGCCTATTTTGTACCTCAACACGAATTTCCGAGGTGAACAGCCGGTTCGCATCCTTTTTCCAAGTGACGGGAAGCCACTTGTCGGGCTGCTTATGCCAGCCGGCCAAGTTGCCGCAGCGGGCGCGGTGGATAACGACCCCGCGGCCGGAAGATAAGAAGGCAACAATTGGCTCAGAGGGGATAGGCAAACAGCATTTTGCGTAGCTGACTAGTAGCCCCTCGGTGCCGGCAATGACGAGTGGTGTGATCGTACGGGCACCGTCATCTTGGCCTGACTGGTCATCCTTTGGCAGTAGGTTACGGGCAACTAGTTGTGGCAGGCGCTCGCCTAAGCCAATTTTTTCAAATAGATCGTCAGCTTGCCGAAAGCCGAGTTCAGTGCTGACAGCTTTGAGCCGTGCTGAGCCAATCTCTTTGATAGAGAGTTTGAAGTCGTTCAATGCCTGGTCCGTTAAACGACGGCCTAGGTCAACCGCTTCATCACGCTTCATCGTCTTCAGATAGCCGCGGATGGAGACACGCGCTTTTGCAGTCACCACAAAGCCCGACCATGCGGGATTGGGGGTGGCTCCTTTGGCGGTAATGATTTCGACAGTCTGGCCGTTGCGTAATGTGGTACGTAGCGGCGCGAGTCGGCGATCAACTTTTGATGCAACGCAACGATTGCCAACATCGGTGTGTACGGCGTACGCGAAGTCCACGCACGTAGCGCCACGTGGTAGTCGCAAAATGTCGCCTTTGGGGGTAAAGACATACACTTTGTCAGGGAAGAGATCGACTTTGACGCTCTCCAGAAATTCTTCTGGATTACCGCTTTCCTGCATTTGTACAAGGCCTGCTAGCCATTCGCGGGCGCGATCATGCTGACTAGGGTCTACTGTTTCACCGGTTTTATATTGCCAATGTGCTGCAATGCCATGCTCGGCGAGAGCATGCATTTCGTGGGTGCGTATTTGCACTTCTAGCGGGATGCCATTAGGGCCAAATAGGGTGGTGTGTAGGGACTGATAGCCGTTTACCCTCGGAATCGCAATATAGTCTTTAAATCTGCCCGGCATCGGTTTGTAAATCCCGTGGATCACGCCTAATACCCGGTAGCACTCATCAACAGTGTTCACCACAATGCGAATGCCGTGCACGTCAATCACATCAGCCAGAGAAACCTTTTTTCGTCGCATCTTTTGATAAACGCTAAAAAGATGCTTCTCTCTGGATTCAACGGCGGCGTTCAGTGTTGTCCGCGCAAGAGCTGCCGTGATATTCGCTGTGATTTTTGGTAAAAACTCTTTCTGGTTACCACGCGCTGCCTTCAGCTCGCGTTCGAGGACTTGATAGCGCTGTGGGTACAGGGCTCTGAAGCCTAGGTCTTCCAGCTCAAGCTTAATTGAGTGAATTCCTAAGCGATTCGCGATCGGAGCGTAAATATCCAGCGTCTCAAGTGCAATACGACGGCGTTTAGCAGATGGCATGACACCTAGGGTGCGCATGTTGTGGGTGCGGTCTGCAAGCTTCACCATGATGACGCGCAGGTCGCGTACCATCGCCAGCAACATTTTTCGAAATGACTCTGCTTGCGCTTCTTTGCGACTGTTGAATTTGATTTTGTCGAGCTTCGAGACGCCATCGACAAGCTCTGCGACATCGCGGCCAAAGCGCTCTAAGATTTCGCCTTTGACAGTCGGGGTGTCTTCAATGACATCGTGTAATAACGCCGCACAGATGGTCTGACCATCTAAATGCAAGTTTGCGAGGATACCCGCAACGGCGAGTGGGTGGGTGATGTAAGGCTCACCCGTCAGTCGTTTCTGACCACGGTGGGAGCTGTTTGCAAGTTCAAATGCTTCGAGTACCCGCTCTACTTGCTCAGCTGGCAAGTAGTCTTCGATTTTGGCGATCAGGTGCGAAATACCGGGTGCGCTACGCCCACCGGGCAGGGAATCGAGTGGATAAAAGGACGCGTATTCCATGGATCGCGCGCCCCTATCCTTTAAAGGGCCTTATAAAGTCTTCAGTCCCCGAGGCCAAACTGTGGCGCCCGGAAGTCTGCTGGCAAATCGAGGACGCTCTCTGGTGGTGGCGGCGGTGCCGCGGGCTCGGGATCTGCTTCTAGCAAGAGTGTACGCCCGATTTTGCCTTCAGCAATCTCACGCAAAGCAACGACAGTTGCTTTGTCATTGTGCCAATCCACCAATGGTTCAGCTCCATTGGCGAGGCGGCGTGCGCGCTTCGCGGCAAGTAAGACGAGTTCGAACTGATTTTCGACGTCTTGGTGTAGACAGTCTTCGATAGTGATACGAGCCATGGTGCGAAGCGTTCCAGAGTAGGACTACGGCCGAATAGGATACCCGAAGCAGGGGGGTGCCCGCCAATTTAGAGCTAACTGCCCGATTTACCAAGCAATCCTTGGGCGAAGGCACACAAATCTGGCCGCTCGCGCACGAAAGATGCGCCCCGGCCATCGATAATGGCGCGTAAATCAGACAAGGCGTCATCAAATTGATCATTTACGATGACGTAGCGAAATTCAGCCCAGTGTGACAGCTCCGTCACCGAATCACGCAGTCGCCGCGCAATGACTGCAGGGCTATCGGTGCCGCGATTGTTGAGCCGTGTTTCGAGTGCGGCACGGGACGGCGGCAAAATGAAGATACCCAAAGCCTCTGGCAGGCTGGCCCTAATTTGAGCGGCGCCTTGCCAATCGATTTCTAATACCAAATCTTGGCCCGCGTTCAGCGCTGTGGTTACCACGGCGCGGCTGGTTCCATACAAATTGTCAAAGACGGTGGCGTGTTCAAGAAATGCACCTGCTGCGATCATTTCCTCAAACTGTGCACGGCTGACAAAGTGATAGTCACGGCCGTTGACCTCAGTCGGGCGTTGCGGGCGCGTGGTGTGCGATACCGACACGGCAAGTCCTGGGTGACCTGCCATGAGCGCCTTAACTAGCGATGTCTTGCCAGTGCCTGAGGCTGCTGCGATGACGAATAGGCGACCTGCTGTCATACATGCAGCGGAAGCCGCGCTTGAGGCGAGGCTTGGAAGATTGGGCGAAGGCAGACCATCAGTTGTTTAAGCATTGCATACATCACTATGCCGGCGCTGTGTGTCAAAGAGCTTAAGTCCTCTATCGAGCAATCGCATAATTGTAGCTAGCCATGTAGCTACACACCCAGCTACAACTCTAGCGCAGACGGGGTTGGACGTCCATGTGCGTTGGTGGTTAATAACTGGCTGATTTATCGAGCAATACGCGTGACGGCCAAACGGCACCAAACGCCCTTGGAAGTCACTCGATGTTCTGCACCTGCTCACGCATCTGTTCGATGAGGACTTTCATTTCAAGCGCAGCACGGGTGGTCTCGCTGTCTTGGGATTTCGACGAGAGCGTGTTCGCTTCGCGATTAAATTCCTGCATTAAGAAATCAAGTTTACGACCCGCGGGCTCGTCACCGCTGAGCGCTTTGCCGCACTCAGTAATATGACTCGCCAGACGATCAAGCTCTTCATCGACATCCATTTTGGACAGCGCAAGGCTCAGTTCTTGTTCAAATCGCTCTCGATTTGGTTCCGCCGCGAGCACTAATTGGCCTAGACGCTCTTCGAGACGCGCTTTGATTTTTTGACGCACCTCCGGCAAACGGGCGCGCACGCCGGCAACTAACGTCGCCAACTGCTGGCAGCGGCTAGCCAACATCGCTTCAATCCGCTGCCCCTCGCTCGATCGACTCGTCATCAGTTCGTTGAGCGCGCTTTGTAGTGTTTGGCGTGCCGTATCTAACAGCGGGGTGCGATCGATTTCTGGATCCTTGATGACGCCTGGCCACCGCAGCAGATCGAGCGCCGTCGGGGACGCTAGTGTGCCGCCATGCGCGGTTGCGCGGCGACTCACTTCCTGAGCCCGCAGGATCAGTGCATCGAGGGTGGTGGTGTCCAAAGACAACGTCGCGGCGCCATCGGGTGCGGCCTTAAACTGCAGTGTCGCGTCTAATTTGCCGCGTCGGACGCTTGAACTGATGACATACCTTAGTTCGGACTCTAGTGGCTTAAAATCATCGGGCAGCCGCAGGCTCACCTCCAAATAGCGGTGATTAACGGTCCGTAGTTCCCAAACAAGCATGCCGAGGGCGCTTGTTTGTGCACTACGTGCGAAGCCTGTCATGCTGCGAATCATCACTATCCGTATACTATGTGTACGCGCGACACTTTAGCAGTGTTGTGTTCACGACGTTGTAGGGAAATTATCATTGCGGATCGAATGCGCCGGTATTAGTTTGGTTGGCGATCGGGACGACAACCAAGATCGAGTGGCCGTCATCGGCGACGCCAGGGCAACTCTGCTGGTATCCATTGACGGCATGGGCGGCCACAGTCATGGAGCGCGTGCTGCCGAGTGTGCCTTTGAGGCACTCTCGCGGTGTTTTGCGGCGAACGAGACGCCACTGTTTGACCCGCTTGGTTTTTTGCACCGCTCGTTGGGTGCCGCTCATGCTGATGTGGTCGCATTGGGCGAGATTTTACCCATCGAGCAGCGGCCACGAGCGACTTGCGCAGTCTGTTTGGTGCAGGATGAATCTGCATACTGGGCTCACATCGGTGACAGTCGGATCTACCACATTCGAAATGGCGCCGTGATCGCGCGCACGCGCGACCATAGTCATGTCGAGGGGCTCATTCGGGATGGGCGTATCACGCCTGCAGAGGCTAAGAATCATCCACTGCGCAATTTTGTGGAATGTTGCTTGGGCGGCGCGGCAACCCTGACAGAAATGACGATCAGTCGTCGGCATGCGCTGCTGCCCGACGATATATTATTGACATGTACGGATGGCATTTGGTCGCACCTTAGTGATGACGAGATCGCAAGTTACTGGGACCCTGCGCTTACGCTTGAGGAAGCGGTAACTCGGCTCAGCGCGGTAGCCATCAGTCTGTCAGCCCCTTTGAGTGATAATGCCTCAGCCACCGTTCTGCGTTGGCTTGGCTAAATAAAAACTGGAGTAGAGCATGCGTGCGAGTGGTAGAGCAAATGATCAGCTGCGGCCCGTAAAATTTACGCGTCATTACACGCGCCATGCTGAAGGTTCAGTTTTGGTTGAATTTGGTGACACGCGAGTGTTGTGCACCGCCACCATTGAAAATGGGGTTCCCCCGTTCCTGCGCAATAGTGGGCAAGGTTGGATTACAGCAGAGTACGGGATGCTGCCGCGTGCCACACACACGCGCAGTCCGCGAGAAGCGGCACGTGGCAAGCAAACTGGCCGTACACAGGAGATTCAGCGGTTGATTGGCCGCAGCTTGCGCGCTGTTGTTGATATGAAGTCTCTCGGCGAGCGTACCATTACTTTGGATTGCGATGTGCTGCAGGCTGATGGCGGTACACGCACGGCGGCGATCACCGGTAGCTTCGTCGCGCTCACTGATGCAGTGGCCGCCTTGATCAAGCGGCGCGATCTCGCCAAGAGCCCGCTGCATGGGCAGGTAGCAGCAGTGTCTGTGGGCATTGTCGGCGGTACGGCGGTACTTGATCTTGATTATCACGAAGATTCAGAAGCCGAGACTGATATGAATGTCATCATGAACAGTGGTGGTGGTTTTGTAGAAGTGCAAGGAACCGCTGAAGGTCACCCCTTTCGGCGTAGCGAACTTGATGGTTTGCTCGACCTCGCTGCTAAGGGGATTGACGAGCTCGTAGCGCTGCAGCAGCAAGCACTTGCCTTTATCGGCTAGTGGCCATGGCCAGAGCGCCTATCGCCGAATTGGTGGTGGCAACCTCGAATCCCGGTAAGCTAGTCGAGTTTCAGGACATGCTGCAGGGGTTCGCGGGTCGTCTCATTGCACAAGCAGAGGTAGGGGTTGTGGCGGTCGAAGAAACCGCTGACACGTTTTTGGGTAATGCGCTACTCAAGGCGCGTCACGCCTCCCGCATCACAGGCTTACCCGCACTTGCTGATGATTCGGGATTAGAAGTTGACGCACTAGGCGGTAGGCCTGGGGTGTACTCGGCGCGTTACGCTAAGATAGGCGCTACTGATGTTGAGAATAACGCGAAGCTGCTAGCCGAGTTGCGGGGAATCCCCGGGCCGCACACGGCGCGCTACCACTGTGCCATCGTGTTAGTGCGCGATGCTGAGGACTCGGCCCCTCTCTTGGCGTTGGGCTCGTGGGAGGGGTGTATTGCCTCCATGCCACGCGGGATGGGAGGCTTTGGATATGACCCGCTGTTCGTGGTTGGCAACGGACCGTTCACTGCCGCTGAGCTCGAGGCAGATGTCAAAAACCACATTTCGCATCGCGCGGTAGCCTTGAGTCGACTAAGGGCTTTGGTACAACGGGCGTGATTGATGCCGCACGCATGCCGTTGGCGCTTTATATTCACTTGCCTTGGTGTGTGCGTAAGTGTCCGTACTGTGATTTTAACTCGCACGTACATAAGGACGCGTTGCCTGAGGCTGAGTATGTTAAAGCGCTACTCTTTGATTTTGATGCAGATCTACCGTTAGCCGGTGGGCGTCAAATCGAGACAGTGTTCTTCGGTGGAGGTACGCCGAGTTTATTTGCGCCTGAGAGTATTGATGCGTTATTACGCGGGCTACAGCAGCGTGTGGCCTTTGCCGCTGACGCAGAAATCACGCTTGAGGCGAACCCTGGTGCAATTGAACATGGGCGCTTTTCCGGCTACTACGCTGCCGGCATTAATCGGATTTCTCTGGGAGCACAGACTTTTAACTCGGCGACGTTGACCGCACTGGGCCGCATACATGGCCCTGAGGACACTCATCGTGCGGCCGGTGAGTTAAGCGCCGCGGGATTTTCCAACTTTAATGTGGACTTGATGTACGCCTTGCCAAAGCAAACCGTGGCAGAAGCGTTGTTTGATGTCGCGTGCGTTGCACAAATTGCGCCACCGCACGTGTCTCACTATCAGCTGACCTTGGAGCCCGGTACGGTGTTTTATACCCGCCCACCAGTATTGCCAGATGATGATTTAGCTGAAGACATTCAGGTTGAGGCACACGCGCGGTTGGTAGCGCATGGTTATCACCAGTACGAAATTTCCGCATGGGCGCAGCCAGGCTTTGAGTGTCGCCATAATTTAAATTATTGGCAGTTTGGTGATTATCTAGGCATCGGCGCCGGCGCTCACGGCAAGCTCAGCCAGGAGCACCGCCTAGTGAGAACCGTGAAATCGAAGCAGCCACGTGAGTATTTACGCTTGGCCGAGTCTGGTGGGGAGCTAGGGGCGCGGGCTGAGGTGCCGGCGGCGGCACGAACGTTTGAGTTCATGTTAAACGCGTTGCGGTTGCCAGAGGGGTTTACGCGCGATCTGTTCCAGGCGCGCACGGGGCTTGCTTTGAGCACGGCAGATGAGCCACTTAGGCTGGCGATTGAGCGCGGCCTCATGGCGGTTGATGCGGAACGGTTTTTTCCAACGGCCCTGGGGTTGCGATTTTTAAATGATCTGCAGATCTTATTCCTGAATGAGCCGCCCTTTTAGGTCAGCACACCGGGGCGTGCAGCAGGGTGCGTTGCGGCCAGTGTCACGAAGGCTCTTTTGCATTTTGTAAAGCCCTTGATCTGGTTCGATTTTTAGTGTTTGAAAGATGGGTTGACGGCCGACTTGTGCACACAGACGGCGTGGCAGAGCAAAACGCGTACTAACGCGCACATTCTGTAAGTTCACATCAAGAGACAGTCGTTAAACATATGATTTAATTGATATTAGTGGTCTGCTCAATTTTTAACCACTTTGAAACATAATGTGTTTTTAGGGCAGTAGATGGGCCGGACAGCTAAGTCATGCACAAACTTATCCACAGAAATTGTGGATAAAAGAAGGAGGTTGTTTTGGGTGAGCCTATTGCGCGCAATGCTTCAGTCTGGGGATCGCTAGTGGCGACTAACTCGACGCTACATAAGTGTTTTTTCGAAAGCTAGGTTTGCATGACTGCAAAGTCTTTTGTGGTTTGCCTTGCGATATGGCGCCTCGCCTGCCTATACTTCGCGCCCTTTTTCTGTCGAATTATCCGTCAAAGAGTGATCCATGAAGGCCGGTACCCATCCTGATTACAAATCGATCAAAGTCACTTGCAGCTGCGGCAATATCTTTGAAACTGGTTCTACGCTAGGCGAGGACCTGCAGATCGAAGTGTGCGCCAACTGCCATCCGTTCTATACCGGCAAGCAGAAAATTGTCGATACGGGCGGTCGGGTAGACAAATTCCGTAAGCGGTACGCGGCCCAAGCTGCGCGCTGATGCTTTGGGGTGTGGCCTGAGTTCGCGGTCGCTGCGTTCTCGGGGTTTGAACCCGGCTAAAGAGGGCAGCGAGACGACGGTCGGTGCAGCCGACTAGGATGATTGCGGCCTTAGCTTGATTATTGCGTTGCAGCGTGACACGCTTTCGCTTCAAATCAGGAACTCGCGATGACGTCTAAGAAGTTCACGCTCACTAACTCGGCTACAGGCAAAAGCAGCGACCTTGAGGTATTGTCACCGACGGTCGGGCCTGACGTACTGAATATCGCACCCTTAGCCCGTGATCATGGATTGTTCACGTTTGATCCTGGTTTCATGTCCACCGCGGCGTGCGAGTCCAAAATTACGTTCATCGATGGGGATAAAGGGATACTGCTGTATCGGGGTTATCCGGTCGAGCAGCTCGCTGCTAAGAGCAGCTTCATCGAAGTGGCTTACCTGTTGATTTATGGTGAGCTTCCAGACGCGGCACAGCTTGCTGAGTTTAGTGGCAGCATCATGCGTCATTCGATGATTAACGAATCACTGCGGCGCTTTTACAATGGGTTTCATCATGATGCCCATCCAATGTCGCAAGTGTCAGCAGTTGTGGCATCGATGGCGGGCTTCTATCATGACTCGCTCGATATCAATAGTCCGCGTCACCGCGAGATTTTTGCCCATAGAATTCTGGCAAAGATGCCAACCATCGCAGCGGCGGCTTATAAGCACATGCTTGGTCAGCCGTTTATGTTCCCGCAGAATCATTTGGATTATTGCTCGAACCTGCTGGGGATGTTCTTTTCAGTGCCGTGTGAAAATTACGAAGTCGAGCCGGTTGCTGCCAAGGCACTCGATTTGCTACTAATTCTGCACGCCGACCATGAACAAAATGCCAGCACATCAACGGTGCGTTTAGCTGGTAGCACCGGTACGAACCCCTACGCCGCCATTTCTGCAGGAATTGCGGCATTGTGGGGGCCTGCGCACGGTGGTGCGAACGAGGCGGTCCTCGCGATGCTTGAGGAAATTGGCACCGCAGATGGAATTCCGAAGTTTTTGGTCAAGGTCAAAGACAAGCAGGACCATACGAAGCTAATGGGCTTTGGGCATCGCGTCTACAAGAACTTTGATCCGCGCGCCAAGATTATTCGTGAGACATGCTACGAAGTCTTGAAGAAGCTCGGTCGGGCCGATAACCCATTGTTTGAGCTTGCTTTGCGTCTTGAGGAAATCGCCCTGAAGGACGAGTACTTCGTGTCTCGCAAGCTCTATCCTAACGTGGATTTTTATTCCGGCATTATTTACAGCGCGCTCGGCATCCCGCGAGAAATGTTTACGGTGATGTTTGCAATCGCTCGAACGGCCGGCTGGGTTGCCCACTGGCAGGAAATGATCTCTGATCCGGCGATGAAGATTGGTAGACCTCGCCAACTGTACACCGGCAGCGCGGCACGAACTTACGTGGATATCGGCGGCCGCTAATACATCGAGCGGCGGCCGCGCAATCGTGGGCCCCACAAAGTGGCCACGTGAGACAATCTCGGCTGACCCTGAAAACGCTTGTCAGTTCGCCGGAGTAAGTGTGCGCCCAGGCAACCTGAAAGCTATTGGAACAATGCTGGTCGGCGTTGGGTTTTTCTCGATACTTGATGCGGGTTTGAAGCATCTTGCGGCTCATTACCCAGCGCCTGAGGTTATGTACTTGCGGGCCGCAGCGTCGCTGCCGTTTCTAGTGCTGTCTATCGCGTGTACTGGCTCTTGGGCGTCTTTGCGCGTTCATCGTCCCACTCTGTATCTAGTACGCGCGCTACTGGGTTTGCTGCAGTTAGGAACCTTTATCTACGCAGTGAGCGTACTCTCACTTAGTTATACCTACGCAATTTATATGAGCGCCCCACTAATGGTTGCAGCGCTGGCGAGGCCGATGCTGGCCGAGCACGTTCCCGCGCGTCGTTGGGCAGCGATCGTGTTCGGACTTTTTGGGGTGGTACTAGCGTTAATGCCCACGGGTACTTTTGTGGCGCTTGGTGGTATTGCAGCAGCCATAAGCGCGTCGTGTTACGCCTTCAATATAATGGCTGTGCGTCTCATCGGTCGCACTGATACAAATTACGCAGTCGTTTTCTGGCACTTGCTGATTGTCGCCTCGGTTGCAGGGCTGCTCGCGATTCCGACGTGGCAAACGATCGCCATGCATGACTGGCCATGGATAGCGGTTTGTGGGTTGACGGGCGCGTTAGGACAATACCTGTTCACCGCGGCGTTTCGTATGGCGCCGGCATCAACAATCGCTCCCTTTGAATATACTGCGATCGTGTGGGGGATCAGCTTAGACTGGCTGGTCTTTGGGACCTTGCCGTATGCGCGCGTCATTATTGGTGGTGCGATCGTTATTGTTGGGGGGTTGTATGTGCTGTGGGATGAGCGACGGGCTGCCTACGCGCGGGTTACATCGCCGCCATAAGAGCCGCACAAGTCTCAACTAAGAGCTACGACAGATTAAAACTGGCGCGTGTGAGCAGTTAACAACCAATCAATGACGGTGGTGAGGAAGATGACTAGCGCAGCACAGTTCATGGCACTTCGCGATGCCTTCTTGTCACCAGACACCCTGATTATCGATCCTACAAAATCTTTATGGAGCGATGTAGGCCACTTCAACTGGGCGATCGATTATTTTGATCACATTGCCGTGAATAATCATGCTGCAGCGCTGCGTGTTGTTGATGACGCAGATACTGATCAGACTTTGAGTTTCTCAAATCTTTCTGTGCGCTCAGCTCAAGTCGCCAATTTATTGCGCTCATGCGGGGTAACATCGGGCGATCGCGTGCTTGTCATGCTGGGCAACACAGCTCCCTTATGGGAAACCATGCTGGCGGTGATGAAGCTTGGTGCCGTTATTATTCCGACCTCCACATTGCTCTTGAAACCCGATTTAGAAGATCGGGTACGCCGTGGTGCCGTCAAAGCGATCGTCACGGATGCCGTGTATGCCGACCGCTTCGCGGAGATTGCAGGCGCCCCCGTTCGGCTTGCGGTAGGGGAGGGTTGTCCAAACGGCTGGACTCGCTATGCTGATAGTGACACCGCGCCACTCGATGTGCTGAACACGCCCATGCGCGCCGATGCACTCATGCTACTTTATTTTACCTCCGGTACTACGGCACGGCCTAAGTTGGTGGCACACAGCCAGTCCAGCTATCCCGTTGGGCATCTGTCGACGATGGCGTGGATTGGTTTGCGGCCGGGTGATGTACACCTGAATCTAAGCTCTCCGGGCTGGGCAAAGCATGCGTGGTCTTGCTTTTTCGCGCCATGGAACGCCCAAGCGACGGTGCTGGCTTACCACTACGAGAGGTTTAATGCCCGTCAGCTTCTAGATCAGCTAGTGCGGTGCGCAGTGACCACGTTTTGTGCACCACCCACCGTGTGGCGGCTACTAGTACAGGAGCCGTTACGAGAGTGGCCTGTCACATTACGCGAACTCACTAGCGCAGGTGAGCCGCTCAATGCTGAGGTGATCGAGCAGGTGCGTCGTGCCTGGGGTCTTAACATCCGTGACGGTTTCGGACAAACAGAAACAACGGCACAAATTGGCAATTTGCCTAAGCAGCGGTTAAAACCTGGCTCAATGGGGAAGCCCCTGCCTGGCTGTCATATTGCGTTGTTAGATGCTGATGGAGTGTCGGCTGATTTAGGTGAAATTTGTGTCGCCTTAAATCCGAAACCTGTAGGACTAATGACTGGCTACCTTGATGACCCTAAAAAAAATGCTGAGGTTATGCACGACGGTTATTACCATACTGGCGATATTGCCATGCGTGATGAGGAAGGGTACCTCACTTACGTTGGCCGCACAGATGACGTATTCAAATCATCGGACTATCGCATTAGTCCCTTTGAGCTTGAGAGCATACTTATAGAACACCCAGCGGTTGCGGAAGCCGCTGTAGTGCCGAGTCCGGATATGCGACGCCTTAACGTCCCAAAAGGCTTTGTAACTTTGATAGGTGGTGCAATACCCTGCGCTGAAACGGCCCAATCGATTTTGGATCACGTACGCGATCGAGTTGCTCCTTTTAAGCGCATACGCCGACTCGAATTCTCCGAATTGCCAAAGACGCTATCTGGAAAAATTCGGCGTGTGGAACTACGTATTGCGGAAGCACAGCGCCGCGCCAGTGATACACGACAGCCGTTAGAATTTTGGGAAGAGGACTTCCCAGCGAGATAGCTAAAATCGACCGCTGCTAATCACGACAAAGAGAGGTCGCTGATCCAGTCGCTCTTTGTAGTGGCAGCGCTTTTTATGATTTGTTCAAGCTCCGCAGCTGTAGCGCGGCGCATCGGGCGACCATCGACAGGTGACAGGGGCGCTTGTCGTATTCCAGCACACGGAAAAATAGTTGCATGAATCGGCAGTTCTTGGCTCAGAAACTGCACCACAGTGTGCATTACCGCGTGATCTGCAGTTGTGCGTATACGATGTTCTGCAATTTTGTATTTGATTTGACAGTCTATGAGTTTGATAGAAACCGCTTCCACGGAATCCGAGAACACATGTAGCTCAATCGCCTGATGGGGTGTTGCAGTGCCAGTCAGCACTGCGCCGACCAATCGTGGTTGAAATTCTTGCAGTAACTCCATCGCCGCGCGCGCTGCATGGCGCTGCTGTATAAGCATTTGTGAATGCGATTCATGCGCGAATAGGCGCTGGTATTCGGCAAGCGCAGCTTCGATCTCTGAGTTCTTGGGTAATACAGCGTGTTCGCCAGCTCCTAAGCGCTCCGCCGCTTTACGTTTTGCGAAGCCGTAATCCGCCACTCCGTGCTCAAACATGATTCGTGCCGCCTCTTGGGCAATAGCGCGACGCAAATGATCTCCACGAGTAGCGCGCGGTCTAGTCATGATTCACTGCCGGCAGCTGAGAACCTGCAATTTACATGGAGAGTTATTGCAGTGTCTAGTTTTTACTTAAAAGCCGAAGTTCTCTCCCTCACATCCAGGCAGCGTTTTAAAAAATAGACTCTTCTGTTTGTTTATTGTGCCTAGTGCCTGGCGAGGCCGCGGTTGCCGACGAGCTGACGGGGGGTAATTTGCCCGCAAGAAAATACTCAAATACTGCATCGGTGTCACCACTACGGGCAAGCTCGCCGGTAGCTGGGATGACCCGGGCACTCATAACGCCGTCAGGTTGGGCAAGTCGCTTGTCAGGTCGGCCGGCGAGCGCCTTGCCCATGAAGTAGACCCACATTGGAAGGGCAGTGTGGCCGCCCTCCTCATTCGCGCCAAGCGAGCGCTCTTGATCAAATCCGACCCACGCGCCCGCGACAATGTCGGAATTAAATCCGGTGAACCATGTGTCGCGACGATCGTTGGTAGTTCCGGTCTTGCCCGCTATGTCGTCACGCTTAAGGGTAAGTGCCCGCCGGCCAGTGCCTTTGCGGATCACGTCGCGTAATAGATCGGTCATCACAAAGGCATTCGCTGTGGAGATGACATGCGGCGCTAAACGGCGAGGCTGTGGTGGTGACATTGGGATCAGAAGATCGCTAATTCGCGTCACCCCCGCAGTGTTTGGAGTCACGCTACCGTTCAGTGATGACGCATCAGTGGTGGGCGATATATTTAAAGTCGTTTGACCTGTCAGTTGTCCTTGTGCATTCTGTGTAGATGCTATAACCGGCATTGCATTCTCCATCTCAGGAGATTCAAGCGGTGGATCCACCGCTAGATTGCAATCTAGACAAGCGACTACGGGGTCAGCTGCCATAACGGTTTTGCCACGTGCATTATCTACCCGCTGTATTAGATACGGGGTTACTCGAAAACCACCATTCGCAAATACTGCATAGCCGCGTGCGATCTCTAACGGCGTTAGTTGCGCCGTACCTAGTGTCAGAGTCAAATTATGCGGCAAGTCATCACGTTTAAAACCAAAGCGTGTAGCGTAGTCAAGGCCATATTCAATGCCTAGCGCGCGTAGTATGCGAATTGAGACTAGGTTGCGCGAATGTGCGAGCGCATCGCGAAAAGGTGTCGGGCCATAGAAGTGCTTTGAATCGTTTTCGGGGCGCCACGAGCCTTCGGCTGCGCCGCCTTCAATGACGATGGGGCCGTCAAGAATGACGCTCGCTGGTGTAAACCCGTGCTCTAGGGCGCCGGAATAAATAAATGGTTTGAAGGACGAGCCTGGCTGGCGTCTTGCTTGTATGGTGCGGTTAAAGTGACTAGCGTAGAAATCGAATCCACCAACGAGTGCAGTGATGGCTCCATCTTGGGGATCAAGAGAAACAAAGGATCCTTGTACGAGCGGCACTTGCGCTAGTAGTGCGGTCGTTGCGCTATTTGGAATGATATAGACGATGTCTCCAAGTGTAACCACATCACTTGGTTGCTTCGGCGCCGGTTGAGACTGTCCGTTACTGTCCACGCGATGCGCCCATGCCAGGGCGGTGGTCCATGGAAGCGTATATCGATGAGCATTCTTCCCGAAAACTTGAGCAGACTTGGCATCGATATGTGTGACGACAGCTGGCAGCAAGTTGCCAATAGGAGTGAAGCGGTCGAGTAACTGCGCTGCTTTACTGGAGTCGGTGAGTGGTTCGGCCGTGTGTGCAAATGCACCACGCCATCCGTGGCGCCGGTCGTATTCGAGTAGCGTGGAGCGCAACGACCAGACTGCAGTCTGTTGCAGGCGGCTATCAATCGTTGTGATTACCTGATAGCCCGCTGTGTATAAATCGTCCCCATAATATGGAGTCAGTTCCGTGCGAACCATTTCGGCAACATAAGGAGCGTCAACGTCGACGCGTGGACCGTGTTCTTGACTTTCGATTGGCGCGGCCAGAGCAAGATCATGGTCATGTTTAGTAATGTAGCCCTTATCAAGCATGCGCCGTAGTACATAGGCGCGACGTTGCTGGGCTCGTTCAGGGTTTGCAATGGGGTTTAAGATCGAAGGTGCTTTGGGTAGGCCCGCGATGGTGGCAATCTCAGCGATCGTCAACTGATCTAGCTGCTTACCGTAATAGACCTCTGCGGCAGCGGCGACTCCGTAGGCGCGCTCACCAAGAAATATTTTGTTTAGGTACAGCGTCAGTATGTCTTTTTTTGAAAATGCACTCTCGATGCGTAATGCGAGCAGAATTTCGCGTAGCTTGCGACTTAAGTGTTTTTCCGGAGAGAGATACATATTGCGCGCTAGCTGCATCGTAATAGTACTGCCGCCTTGACGCGCCTCTCCACTTGCGGCAGTGACGATCAGTGCGCGCAGTAGTCCGCCGACGTCAATGCCGCCATGGGCGAAAAACCGATCGTCCTCTGCTGCCAGGAAGGCGTTTACAAGTGATTGTGGGATCGCTTCGAACTGAACCGGTATACGACGTTGCTCGCCGATCTGTGCTAGGAGTCGACCATCCCGCGAGTAGACCCGTAGCGGTACTTGCATGCGGATGTCACGCAGGGTCGCGACATCCGGTAGATCAGGCGCTAGACAACAATACGTCACTACCGCCGCGAGCAGTCCCCCGCCAAGGATGGCGAGAAGCGCGAGGGCGAGAGGCCGCGTCAGCTTAGCAATGCGTGATTTCAAAGGACTGCGTCACAGTTTGAGATGCCCCAAGGGTGTCATGATCATTGTAATGAATCATGCAACGGCACGAATGTCTCGATGTAAAAACCTAACATACTGTAAATAAAGGATATTTTTCTTTTCATGACACATCTGTAGGATGCTTGTGCGCGGCGAGAACGAGAATTACATGGGCGCTGGATCGCCACAGGGCGCGTGTTAAGGGGCGGGACACGTGGATTCCAAAAAGAGCACATCGAGAGTCCCCTACCCAATTTGATCTATTTGTTTTAAGCTTGGCGCGTTATCTTAAGGCCGAGCAGTAGTAATAGTAAGCAAGACATTGAAAAAATAGAGATTTATGAATTTTTCTGTGCCGGATTTTGTCAGCTTCTTTGGTAAACGTAGCAAGCCGTTGATCGGGCTTGATATCACCACGTCTTCAATCAAGTTGATTGAGCTCGCTCGCGTAGGCGGCTCTTATCGAGTCGAGGCCTATGCTGCCGAACCTACCCCGCACAGTGCGATCAACGAAAAAGCCATTGTTGATGCAGATGCTGTTGGTGAAGCGATTAACCGTGCAGTGCGTCGAAGTGGCGCCCGTAGCAAGGATGTCGCTGTCGCCATTTCAGGCGACGCGGCGATTACCAAACTCATTCAAATGCCAAGAAATTTGTCTCGCCGCGAGCTAGAGACGCAGGTTGAGATGCAGGCAGACCAGTACATCCCGTTCCCGATGGACGAGGTCAGCTACGACTTCGATGTGATTGGGCCTTCTGAGAAAGACCCTGAGATGCAGGACATCCTCTTGGTCGCCACACGGACTGAGAACGTGGAGCAGCGCCATGCGGCTGTTGCCGCAGCGGGACTCAATGCCAGAATCGTCGATGTAGAGGCGTTCGCTCTGGAAAACGCTTGTCGTTTACTGACGCATCAGATGGTCGATGGTGGCCAAGAGCGGACCATTGCGATGGTTGATTTCGGTGCGAGTACAACGACTTTCAGCGTGCTACGCAGCTTGCGTGTCATTTATACCCGCGACTTTGCGTTTGGTGGACAGCAGCTCACCGAAGAAGTGATGCGGACGTACGGACTTTCGATGGAAGAGGCCGGACGCGCCAAGAAGGAAGGAGGCCTGCCAGGCAACTTTCAGGCTGATGTCCTCGACCCATTTATCGACGATATGACTCAGCAGGTGAGTCGTAGCATGCAGTTCTATCTGGCCTCAGGCGGCGGACGCGACCAGCCAGAGCAAATATTAGTGTGTGGTGGCTGCGCGAATATCGCTGGTGTTGCTGATGTGATTGCCAGTCGCGTAGGGATTCCGACTGAGCGTGGCGACCCGCTTGGTCAAATGAAGTTGTCATCAAAGGCCAAGGCTCAGGGTGTGAAGCGCGATGCGACGGCATTACTCACAGCGTGCGGACTTGCATTGCGGAGTTTCGATTAATGCCGCAGATCAATTTACTGCCATGGCGGCAACAAGAGCGCGTTCGCACGCAGCGGGAATTTACCTTGGCTGTTACTGCGGTCCTGATGGTGTCGGCCGCCGTGACACTTTTCACGAGTTGGGGGATCAGCGCAGCGATCGATCGGCAGCAAGAGCGGAATCGATTACTTAAGCATGAGATTTCGGAACTAGACAAGCAAATAACCGAAATTCTGGGGCTTGAGGCCGAAAAGCAGCGCATGCGTGCCCGTATGGATGTGGTGGAGCGCTTACAGCGAAGCCGGCCAGAGGTTGTGCATGTATTTGATCAGCTCGCTCGGACGGTACCCGATGGGCTATATCTTACTTCTGTCAAGCAGTCCGATCGCCGGCTGGAACTCAGAGGTTTCGCGCAATCTTCGACTCGTGTGTCGACATTTATGCGCAACATTGAGGCGTCACAATGGCTTGCTGATCCGCAGTTGCAAGTGATTGAGACGTTAAAGCAGGGCGGTACAGGTGCAGACTTCACGTTGCTTGCCATGCAAAAAAGCGCGTTAGCTGATGAGGATCAGAAGCCGCACCGACCAGCGGGAGCGCCGGGGTCATGAACCTGATTGAAGAATTGCGAAGCCTAGATTTCAAAGAAGTCGGTCATTGGCCGCTGGCATTGCGTATCATCACTCTCTCATTGATTTTTGTCAGCGTGACGGGAGTGCTGATCTATCTGCTGCCGATGCGTTCCCAGATGCCGGATCTTGAGATTGCCCGCAAAGAAGAAGCACAGCTGTTACAGACCTTCGATACAAAACAGCGGAAGGCGGCAAACGCGGCTGCTTATCGCGTACAGCTTAAGGAAATGGATCGCACGTTTGGCGCCATGCTGCGTCAGCTTCCAGGCCGCACCGAAGTGCCAAGCTTGCTTGTGGACATCTCGCAAACTGGATTGGCTGCCGGCTTGCAGGAAAAACTCTTCCAGCCCGGCCCTGAGGTCAAAAAAGATTTCTACGCCGAGCTTCCGATTCGGATTCGCTTAACTGGGTCGTTTCATGAGTTCGGTGCGTTTGTCAGCGGCATTGCTGCATTACCGCGAATCGTTACGTTACATGATATTTCGATTGTGCAGGATGGCAAAGAAGTTGGAATGGACCGCTTGACGTTGGATGTCACTGCGAAAACATACCGCTATCTAGACGAGGCTGAGTTGGCAGCCTCTAAAGGCAAGCTAGGAGGCGCAGGCTAATGCCAAGCATACGCATTCTGGCTGTTGTCCTGCTCACGTCTCTGGTTAGCGGGTTAGCGGCATGCGGCGGATCCAGTAGTGATCTTAAGCAACAACTCGACACGCTGCGGCAGCGGCCAGGTGGGCGTATAGAGCCACTGCCTGCGATCAGGTCATATGAAGCTTTTGCTTATGAGCCGAACCACGTGCGTTCGCCATTCACCCCCGGTACTCCAGTCGTCGCGCCGGGTGCCGGCGGCGTGCGACCCGATTCACATCGGAATAGAGAATTCCTTGAAGGATTTTCGCTCGATACGCTGCGCATGGTAGGCACCTTGCGTCAAGCAGGGCATGTATTTGGCCTAGTGTTGTCAAAGGATGGGCTGATTCACCGAGTCCAGGTCGGAAATTACTTGGGTCAGAACGACGGTCGGGTGACGACCGTTACAGAATCGAAGATCACTGTTGCTGAGATCGTGCCGGACGGCTTGGGTGGCTATATGGAACGCCAAGCCGCTGTCACCCTCGCGACCAACTGATTGTTACCGGGAGTAGTGGGAATGAACGCCAACATCGGGTCTGTTACCGCCGGCCAACGCACGTGGAGTGTGGGGCTGGGCCTTGCAGCACTGGTGCTGTTTCTTGGTGGCCTTGCTACCACTGGGATAAGCGCCGCTCAGACTGCCACAAATCGACTGGAGTCAGTCGATGTGGCAACCCTAACGGGCCAGCAAGTGCAGATCAAATTTCATATGTCTGGGCCTGCACCCCAACCCCTCGCATTTACCGTGGATAAGCCCGCGCGTATTTCCTTAGACCTTCCTGGCGTCACACTAGCCTTGCCTAACCGTCGCGTCGACGTTAAATCAGGTGGTATCGACAGTTTAGTCGCTGGTGAGGCCAGTGGTCGCACACGCATTGTTTTGAATATGGACCAGGTTGTGCCATATGACACGCAAGTCGAAGGGAACTTGATAACGCTCACCGTTGGTGAGGCGCGTCGTGGCGCAAGCTCTGCGGCGAGTCATGTCACGGAGAATGCGTCAGTAGTCGCTGAGGCCGTAACTGCCCCAACCGCTCCTCTAGCGTCAGTCGAGGGTGCAGCACCTGCGCCAGTTGCACGTGCTCCAGTCGGTCCGCGCCAATTGAATTCTGTCGATTTTCGCCGTGCTGCTGATGGAACGGGCCGGATTATCGTTGCGTTAAGCGATACGCATACGCCGGTAAACTTGCATCAGGAGGGGCAGCAAGTCATCGTCGACTTTGTCGGTGCCAAAATGGGACAGGATCTCGTTAAGCGCTACGATGTTGTTGATTTTGCTACTCCGGTTACATATATCGACGCGATGCGCCTCGAAGGAAGCTCACGACTCATCGTGAATGGCCAAGGTGATTTTGAGCAGCTCGCCTACCAAACTGACGATCAGTACGTGATTGAGGTTCGCTCAGTTGCGCAAAAAGCGCATGCTGCTGAAGAGAAAAAAGAATATACCGGTGAGCGCCTCACGCTCAACTTCCAAGACATTGATGTGCGCGCAGTGCTGCAGCTTCTGGCTGACACCAGCGGACAGAATATCGTTGTGAGCGACACGGTAGCCGGAAGCGTGACCTTACGCTTGCAGAATGTGCCATGGGATCAGGCGCTCGACATCGTGATGCGCACGAAGGGCCTCGCAATGCGTCGCCGTGATAATGTGATCATCGTCGGGCCAGCCGAGGAAATTGCAAACCGTGAGCGTTCAGAACTGCAGGCCCGCAAAGACGTTGAGGAGCTCGCTCCTCTGCGCAGCGAGTACTTGCAGGTTAATTATGCAAAAGCTGCAGACCTCGCTGTACTTATAAAAGGAAAATCGGGTAACTCGCTGATTTCAGCGCGTGGCAGTGTAGCGATCGATGATCGCACGAACACCCTATTGCTACAGGACACATCGGATCGCCTGTCCGACATCCGCCGGCTAGTGACGACTCTTGATATTCCGGTGCGCCAAGTGCTGATTGAATCGCGCATTGTGATTGTTAATGACGATTTCACGCGTCAGCTCGGAGCCACCTTAGGTAGTACCGGCGTCCGTGCGAAAGGTAACAACGGCCTTGTGGCAGTGTCAGGCAGTGCCGCTGCGAACAATACAATTGTGTCTTCGGCGCTCACAAATCTGCAGACGACGGGTAACGCTTTCCCGGTACAGATTCCAGCGGGTTCTTCAAACTACAAAGATCGCTATAACGTGAATTTGCCAGTGGCTAACCCCGCCGGAAGCATTGGGTTGTCCGTGTTAAGCGGCAACTTCCTCGTGGATCTTGAACTGTCAGCCGCACAGGCTGAGGATCGTGGTGAGATTGTGTCTGCTCCGCGTGTCATTACCTCCAACCAGAAAGAGGCGACGATTACGCAAGGTGTGGAAATTCCCTATCAAGAGTCCGCAGGCTCAGGCGCCACGACGACACAATTTAAGAAAGCCGTATTGTCGCTAAAGGTCAAGCCCCAGATCACGCCAGATAACCGCGTTGTTCTCGACCTGACTGTCTCTGACGATAGCGTTGGCCAGTTGGTACAGAGTGCTACCGGCGGTCAGGTGCCATCAATCGATACGCGCACGATCAGCACGCAAGTCTTAGTTAATGACGGTCAGACAGTAGTGCTGGGCGGTATCTTGCAGACGAGGCGCGGTCTGGCGTCGAACAAAGTTCCTGTGCTGGGCGATATCCCAGTGCTTGGTAATATGTTCAAAAAGACAACCAAGACGAACAACAAAGATGAACTGTTGATTTTCATCACACCGAAAATCCTGCGCGAGGGTAGCAATCTTTAACATCGCCGCAAGCGCTGCGTTGCAATAGATTTAATAGAGGCTACATGCATATTGGTAAGTATCTGACGGGGGCCATCATCGCGACTGCAGCGCTCATGTGCGCGGCTTGTGGTGGTTCGCATGATGCCAATAAACAGGCTGCTGCGGTGCAGAAGATTATTTCTCAAGTAGGGTCGGCTGAAGCTCTAATGGTGACCGCAGATACTACCGTGATGCCGAATGATGGCTCACGCTTAGCCAAGATTACGGTTTACGCCATCGGGAAAAATAATGTCCTGATGGCGAATGTCCCCGTGGCGCTAGCCGTGACTTCAGGTGTTATCGCCTCCATGCAGCCAACGACAGACTCGAGTGGCACTGCAATTGCAATGCTTTCGGTCGGGAGTGATACAAAGCCGCGTTCGATCATTGTGACCGCCGTCGCAGGTTCGCTTACTTCCAAAGTGCAAGTCACGGTAGCGGCGAATAATGAATCGGACGCAGCACGGCGTAGTCGATTGAGCCTACCTCATGCGGAAGATGTGGCTGGTAAGCGTCAGGGAACAGAAAAAGCACAGAGTCAACGCCAGGCGGTGCCGAGCACGACTGGAATTGCCTGATACAGCGGATCTCAGAGTCGGGCGCTGAGCGCCGACAGATGGAAAGGATTGGGAGGACGGATGAAGATTTTCAAGTTGCTTGGTGTGAATTTTGCTTTGGCCATGCTGCTTGCAGCGTGCGGTGGTGGGCCTAACAACACGCTAACAGCGCCGTCCAGTGGGGTGGTGCAATACACCACGCCTACATCCATTGTTGCAACGACGAACAGCACGGCTATTTTGTCAGACGGCAGTACGTCGGCCACTATAACTGTGTTAGCACTTGATGCTAACCACGTACTGCTAACAAATTCTCAGATTTCATTTGCGGCAAGTTCAGGCACCTTAAAGGTGACTAACGCCTTAACGAATGCAAATGGGCAAGCTCAGGCGACGCTTACGGCGATTGGTAGCTCGGCGAGCAGCATCACCGTAACAGCAACCGCTGGCAAGCTAACAACGACGGTCGATGTACAAGTTATTCCAGCACAACCACCGACGGTTGCAGCTGTGAGTTTGGTATCCGATACTCAAGCTATATTGTCGGACGGTACCACTGCTGCAAAGCTCACGGCCTTCGTGAAAGATGCGAACGGGAACTTACTGCCTAATATTGCGGTAGCTTTTAGCGCATCGTCGGGCGGTATTGCGCCAGTGGCAGCGAATTCGACGACTACAGATGCATCAGGTTCTGCGACCGCTGTCCTGTCTACCGCAGGCGATCCATCGCTACGCACAATCACCGTCACCGCAACGGTCGGTGGTTTTACCGCACAAGTTCAAGTCGCAGTCGTCAATCCTGTAAAAGCCGCCTCCTTGAGTATTAGT
>Ga0136642_1000083_pt1 | contig 58219 bp, 57 predicted proteins | sample LowCatLa1302831Y_FD_115313 | JGI IMG/M metagenome (GOLD analysis project Ga0136642, IMG submission 115313) | Freshwater microbial communities from Lower Cathedral Lake, Yosemite National Park, California, USA - 13028-31Y | ecosystem: Environmental > Aquatic > Freshwater > Lake ... | reverse complement strand
TTTGGTCACCCATCGTCCTCAGCGTTTACTACCCACCATTCGAAGTCGTTGTCAGACCTTATCGATCGCACGACCCCAAAAGGATATCGCGCTTGCGTTTATCAAAGAGCATAAGGACGTGTCGGCCGCAGAGCGACTATGGAGCTGTGCGGAGGGGTCGCCCTTAAGGGCCCTTGAGATGGCTGAAAAGGGCTTATTAGAGGTTCGAGATCAACGCTTTGAAGCCTTCAGCCAGGTCCTTAAAGGTCAGGAAGATCCGGTGGCGATGGCTCAAACTTGGGCAGAAGAATCGCCCTTTGAAACCCTTGATTGGGTTTTATCGTGGCTTTTGGATCTGGTTCGACTTGGCTTATCGGATGAGGCGCCGGAACTCCTCAATGAGGATCTAGGTGAGGCCCTTAAAGACTTGATTCAGGGGCTCGACGTCATCGAACTCATTCATTACCGCGATGCCGTGTCAGGTTACCGCGCGCAGCTCGAGACCACGGCCAACCGCCAGTTGATTTTCGAAGCCGTGCTGATTGGTCTTGCCGCCCTAGGCAAGTCTCAGCGGGCAGCCCAGGGGCTCAAAGTCACCGCTATTTGATCCTCATCCCAGGCTCAGCCCCTTGGTCGGGGAACAGAATGAAGGGGCCCCCTCGATCATCGCTGGCCGCGAGCACCATGCCTTCAGAGAGACCAAACTTCATTTTTCGGGGAGCGAGATTGGCGACCATAACCGTCAGTTTGCCCTCCAGCTGCTTTGGATCATAGGCCGATTTAATCCCTGCAAAGACCGTTCGGGTCTCAGTGCCAAGATCAAGGCTTAAGCGCAGAAGCTTTTCTGCACCCTCGACGTGATCAGCCGCCACGATTCTTACGACGCGGAGATCAATCTTGGAGAAATCATCAATCCCGATCGTCTCTGCGATCGGGATGGTGGCCGCAACTGGCGTCCCCGATGAGGCCGCGGCCTCAAGATTGTCCCGGTTAGAGTCGATGAGTTGCTGAATTTTCTGAGGCTCCACGCGGGTCATCAGATGCTCATAGGGGAGGGTTCTTCGGGGTGAGCACTCAAGATCTGACCACTGAAAATCTCGCGCCATACCAAAGAACTCTCGGGCAACCCGCTGCGTCAACTGTGGCAAGAGAGGCGCAAGGAGAATTGACAGCGCATAAAAGCCCTGAAGGCTTCGGGTACAGATCCTTAGGAGGTCCTTTTCGGGGTTCTCCGTTTTGGCCACCTTCCAGGGGGCTTGATCGTTCACGTACTCGTTGATGCTATCGGCAATTCGCATGATCTCCCGGGTGGCCTTCGCATAATCACGCTGCTCGTAGGCCTTTGAAATGGATACGGCACTCTCGGTGATCATCGCCATCTGAGTCTTTCCATCGGCGCTGGCCAAAAAATCGGGGTCGAGCTGACCTTCTAGATGCTTGGTCACGAAGCCTGCGGTTCGACTGGCGATATTGATGTACTTTCCAACCAGATCGGCATTCACTCTGAGAGAAAAATCCTCGAGGTTAAGATCGATGTCTTCCATGCTGCCATTGAGTTTGCAGGCATAGTAGTAGCGCAGCCACTCGGGGTTGAGGCCTTCTTTGAGATAACTCTCGGCGGTGATAAAGGTCCCTCTCGACTTGGACATCTTTTCGCCATTCACCGTGAGGAAACCGTGGGCAAAAATCTTGGTGGGCGTTCTAAAACCCGCATGTTCCAACATCGCCGGCCAGAAGAGGGCATGAAAATAGAGAATATCCTTGCCAATAAAGTGGTAAAGCTCGGTGTCGCTCCCCTGTTTCCAGTAAGCGTCAAAGTCGATTCCCTTCAATTCTGCATATTTCTTGAAGCTTCCCATGTAGCCGATTGGCGCATCGAGCCAGACATAAAAGAACTTCCCCGGAGCGCCAGGGATCTCAAATCCAAAATAGGGGGCATCACGGGAAATATCCCAATCGGCAAGCCCCGCCTCGAACCATTCCGCCATCTTATTCGCGGCTTCTGACTGCAAATGACCGGCTCGTGTCCAGGTCTTGAGGAAGTCCCCACACTGACCCAGTTTAAAGAAGTAATGCACCGATTCTTTTCGAACCGGGATGGCACCTGAGATCGCTGACACTGGATTTAGGAGATCGGTCGGGGAATAGGTCGCACCGCAGGCCTCGCAGGAGTCGCCATATTGATCCTTGGCATGGCATCGGGGGCATTCCCCTTTAATGAAGCGATCCGGTAGGAACATTTCCTTGAGGGGATCGAAGTATTGTTCGATTGCACGGGATTCAATGAATCCACCGTCCTTGAGGCGGCCATAGATGGTTTCTGCGAGCTCCTTGGTTTCCGGGGAGTGGGTGGAATAGTAATGATCAAAGGCCACATAAAAACCCTTGAAGTCCCGCTCATGTTCGACTTGGACGCGCTGGATCAGGGCCTCGGGGGTGATGCCTTCCTTTTCGGCCCGCAGCATGATCGGCGTGCCATGGGTGTCGTCCGCGCAGACATAGTGGCAGGTGTGCCCCTGCATTTTCTGGAATCGCGCCCAGATATCGGTCTGGATGTATTCCACCAGATGACCGAGATGGATCGGACCATTGGCATAGGGGAGGGCGCTGGTGACGAGAATGTGGCGGGTTTGAGTCATCGTGGGCTTCCTTCACCGCACTGAGAGTGCGGTCATAAATAGGGGGTTGTCAGGGGGTTCACTGGGATTCGAGTTGTCTTCTGCCGACCCAATCTTTGGCAAACTGTGAGGCGACTCGGCCGCTCCTTGAGCCCCGAAGCAACGCATAGGCGAGGGCTTCGGGTCGCGCTGCGGCGAAGTCCTTTTTAAAGCCAAGGCGTTCGAGCCAGTAATAGACGACGTCGAGATATTGCTCTTGATTAAAGGCATGAAAAGCGAGCCAGACCCCAAATCGTTCTGAGAGCGACAGTTTTTCTTCCACCGCTTCACCTTGATGCAGTTCCCCATCGATCCAGCGGGCCTTCTGATTCTCTTCAGGATACTCCGGCAAGAGATGGCGACGATTCGATGTCGCATAAATCAGCAGGTTTTCGGGGGGTTGGGTCATGGAGCCTTCCAGAATGGCCTTGAGGGCCTTGTAGCCCGCATCATCCGCCTCAAAGGAGAGATCGTCGCAATAGAGAATGAATTTCTCCGGACGATTCTTTAGTAGGGTCTGAATGTCGGAGAGGTCTTGAAGGTCTTGTCGAGCGACCTCGATGATTCTAAGTCCTTCATTGCCATAAGCGTTCAAAAGGGCTTGGACCAGTGACGACTTTCCGGTGCCTCGAGCGCCCCAGAGGAGCGCATTGTTGGCGGGTAACCCCTTCAAAAACTGACGGGTATTCGAAATAAGGGCAGCTTTCTGGCGGTCTATCCCTTTGAGATCCTCAAGGCCGATCGTTCTGATGGGATCAATCGGCGCGAGTGGACTTCGATGGTCTTTGCCCAGCCAGCGGAAGGCCCGGCCTGATGCGAGATCCGGGGGGCTCGGCGGGTTTGGAACCAGCTTTGCCAGTGTGGCGTTGAGCTGCCTTAATTCCAGGAGGACCTGTTCCAGCATCCTGAGTCTCTCAATTACTCGCTATCAGCTTTGGGTTTGGCGCGGTATTTGGACGGCGGCATGACCAATCCTTCGACCTTCTTTTTGCGAGTAGCCGGTTTCTTCTCGCCGGCCTTATCGCTTCCATAGCTTCGCTTTGGGACCGCAACCGGTTTTCGTGAGCCTGCGTCAACGGGCTGTAGGTTGATTCTCTGACCTCTAATGAAGGTTCTAGAAAGCGCCTGAAAGACCTCATTTGGGAGGCCTTGTGGTAGTTCGACGGTGCTGTAAGTATCAAACAGTTTGATCGAACCGATTTGGCGAGCGCCGATACCACCTTCATTGGCAATGGCTCCGACAATGTCCTTGGGCATGACGCCGTGGGTACGGCCCACATCAATAGTGAACTGGCGCATATCACCTTCTGGCCGCTTGAAATCTGGGGCGTCCCGATCGCGCCGCGGCGCTTGTCGAGGTTCCGAGCGTTCGCGGCTTCGAGGCCGATCATCCTGAAAGTCGCGCGGGAAGTCTCGTGCCGGCGGTTCGGGTTCATCATTGACGGCCAAGGGGCGGTCACGGTAAAGGAGATGAGCGATAGCGGCAGCGAGGTCCGCCGCCTGGCCGACGTCTTCACTCACCATCGCATCGATGAGACCTCGATAGAATCCGAGGTCATGATTCTCCATGGTTTCAATCAGCTGCGATTTAAACTGCTCAATGCGCTTGTCCGCGATATCCCTGAGGGTGGGCAGCCGCATTTGCTGTATCGGCTGGCGCGTGGCCCGCTCAATGGCCATCAGCATCCGCCGCTCGCGGGGCGTCACAAAGAGAATCGCGGTTCCCTTGCGTCCCGCGCGGCCGGTTCTGCCGATCCGGTGGACATAGGTTTCCGTATCATAGGGAATGTCATAGTTGACGACGTGCGTGATCCGCTCGACATCGAGGCCGCGGGCAGCCACATCGGTTGCAATGACGATATCGAGAGCGCCTTTCTTGAGGCGGTCGATGACCTTTTCCCGAAGGATTTGGGTCATGTCGCCATTGAGTGCGGCGGCTTCATAGCCTCTAGCCTCGAGCTTTTCCGCGAGTTCGACGGTTTCGGTCTTGGTCCTGACAAAGATGATCATGGCATCAATGTCGTCGGCGTCGAGAATGCGGGTCAGGGCTTCCAATTTCTGAAGACCTGAGACCAGCCAAAACTGTTGGTTGATGGCTTCAACGGTCGAAGTCTTACTCTGAATCCTGATTTCGGCTGGATTGTCGAGGTGGCGGTTGGCGATCTTCTTAATCACCGCCGGCATGGTGGCCGAAAACAAGGCGGTCTGTCTGGTTTCTGGCGTGTGCTCGAGAATCCATTCCACATCCTCGATGAAGCCCATGCGGAGCATTTCATCCGCTTCATCGAGGACCAGTGTCTTAAGATGATCGAGATTTAGGGTTTCTCGGCGAAGATGGTCCATGACGCGCCCTGGGGTGCCGACAATCACATGGACGCCGCGAGCCAGTTGACGAAGCTGCTGACCCATCCCTTGGCCGCCGTAAACCGGCAGGATATGAAATCCCTCGATGTGCCGGGCATAGGTCTGGAAGGCCTCGGCGACTTGGATCGCCAGTTCGCGGGTTGGCGCCAGGACCAGGGCCTGGGGCACTCTTTGTGAGACATCAATTCGGGTCAAAATGGGCAATGCGAAAGCGGCGGTCTTGCCGGTCCCAGTCTGGGCTTGACCCAGAAGATCGCGGCCCGCGAGAAGGTGAGGAATGCTGGCCGCCTGGATGGGGGAGGGGGACTCATAGCCAATCTCACGAATGGTCTTGAGGATTGCAGGAGAAAGTTCTAAGTCATCAAACGATAGGGGGGTGTCGGTCATGGATCTTCGTGCACATTGAATACAGGACCGGTCATCCGCCACCTGGCAGGAGGACCGGAAAGACCTGCGAGGCATTCCCGCAGGCTGAGGGGTCCGCTCAGACCGTTAGAGGTTTGTAGCGGAGGCGATGAGGGTTATCAGCCTCGTCACCTAGGCGGCGTTTACGGTCCGCTTCATAATCGGCATAGTTGCCTTCGAACCACACCACCTTGCTGTCGCCTTCAAAGGCCAGCATATGGGTTGCGATACGGTCAAGGAACCAACGATCATGCGAAATGACGACGGCACAGCCGGGGAAATCAAGGAGGGCCTCTTCGAGCGCTCTCAGGGTCTCAACGTCAAGGTCATTGGTCGGTTCGTCTAAGAGCAGAACGTTGCCGCCACTTTTTAGAAGTTTTGCGAGATGGACCCGGTTGCGTTCACCGCCCGAAAGGTCGCCGATGCGTTTTTGTTGGTCCGAACCTTTGAAATTGAAGCGTCCGCAATAGGCGCGTGATGGCGTTTGATAGGTTCCCACCGTGATCATGTCAAGACCGTCTGAGATCTCTTCCCAGACGGTCTTATGGCCATCGAGATGATCACGGGTTTGGTCGACATGGGCGATCTTGACGGTATCACCGATGCGGATGGTTCCGGCGTCCGGAGATTCTACCCCGGCCATCATCCGAAAGAGGGTGGTTTTACCCGCTCCGTTGGGGCCGATGATGCCCACGATCCCCCCGGGAGGCAGCCTGAAACTCAGGTCTTCGACCAGCAGTCGATCGCCAAAGGCTTTTTTGACGCTCTCGGCCTCGACCACCACATCGCCGAGGCGAGGCCCCGGTGGAATGTAGATTTCCTTGGTTTCATTGCGCGTTTGTGTTTCCTGGTTCGAGAGTTCTTCGAAGCGGGCCAGACGCGCCTTGCTTTTGGCGTGGCGTCCCTTGGGGTTTGTCCTCACCCATTCCAATTCGGCCTTCATCGCCTTCATTCGGGCGCTCTCTTGTTTTTCCTCGATCTCGAGGCGCTTTTCCTTCTGTTCCAGCCAGGTCGAGTAGTTGCCTTCCCAAGGAATGCCATAGCCTCGATCGAGCTCAAGGATCCAGCCGGCCACATTGTCGAGGAAGTAGCGATCATGGGTGACGGCGATGACCGTCCCCGGGAAATCATGAAGGAAGCGTTCAAGCCAACCGACCGACTCGGCATCCAGGTGGTTGGTCGGTTCATCCAGCAGGAGCATGTCGGGACTCGAGAGGAGCAGACGACACAGGGCGACGCGTCGTTTCTCACCGCCTGACAGTTTGGTGACATCGGCATCCCAGTCTGGCAGCCGAAGGGCATCGGCCGCCATTTCAAGGGTCCGCTCAAGATTGTGGCCATCGCTGGCCTGAAGGATGCTTTCTAGTCGACCCTGTTCGGCGGCTAAGGCATCAAAATCGGCGTCGGCCTCGGCGTAGGCGGCATACACTTCATCCAGTCGTTTGTGGGCGTCTTTAATATGGGAGAGCGCCTCCTCGACGTTTTCGCGGACATTTTTGTTGGGGTCTAGCTGGGGTTCCTGGGGAAGATAACCGATATTGATATCGGACTGTGCCCGCGCTTCCCCATTGAATTCGGTATCAACACCCGCCATGATTTTTAGCAGGGTGGATTTTCCTGAGCCGTTGAGGCCGAGGACGCCAATCTTGGCGCCGGGGTAGAAAGACAGGGAAATATCTCGCAGAATCTCGCGTTTGGGTGGGACCACCTTGCCCACGCGGTTCATGGTATAAACGTATTGAGCCATCTCTTTATGAGCACAGGAAAGCGAAGTGAAGGCCATGTTCCATCCACGCCCCGCGGGCGGCTGGGGTTAGAAAATGACGTATAACATCTGATTATCCCACATCCTGGGCTTTGGTATGGAACTGTTTTGGCGGTTATTCGCAGGATGAGCACTAAAGGGGTCAATGGCAGGGCCAGGACATGCTTCAGCTAACAGCACAATCGGAGCCTTCTGGGGTATCAGCGATTCAAGCGGCAGAATGGAATGCCCTCACCGGGGCAACGCTCCCTTTTCTTCGGCATGAGTTTTTGGCGGCGCTTGAAACCAAGGGATGTCTTGGGGAGGCGGTGGGTTGGATTCCTTGCCCTCTTCTCCTGAGAGATTCTAAAGGCCAACTTCGAGGGGCTTTGCCGCGCTACCTTAAATTTAATTCCTTTGGTGAATTTGTCTTTGACTGGTCATGGGCTGAAGCCTATGAGCGGGCCGGACTTTCCTATTATCCCAAGCACGTCGTCGCCGCGCCCTTTACCCCGGCGACGGGGACACGACTGTTGACCGATCCATGCCTAGACCCTCAGGAAACGGGCCGGGCGCTGATGGCTCATGCGATGGACATGACGATGGATGCTGGCGTTTCATCGCTGCACTGGCTTTTTGCGACGGATCCATCCCTTGCAGAGCAGCCTGATTTCCTGACGCGCTGGGGCTGTCAATTCCATTGGGAGAATCAGGACTATCAGGATTTCGAGGCTTTTTTGGCCACCATGACGTCGAAACGCCGGAAGGAAATCCTGAGGGAGCGTCGTCAGGTTGAGGAGGCCGGTCTCGAGGTGGTCTGTCTTTCAGGGCTTGAGGTCACTTCGAAGGAGTGGGAGACCTTTCACGCGCTTTATCAAGGAACCTTCGATAAGCACGGTAATTATCCAGCGCTGACCCTCGATTTTTTTAAGGAAATTGCACTCACCATGGGGGATCACGTGCTGCTGGTGATCGCCCGTCGTCATGGCGAGATGGTGGCTGCCGCTTATTTTCTGGTGGGCCCTGATACTCTCTACGGGCGCTATTGGGGCTCGCTCGAAGAGGTCCCGGGCCTTCACTTTGAAGCGTGTTATTACCGGGGAATTGAATACGCAATTGCGCAAGGCTTAAAGCGCTTTGAGCCTGGGGCCCAGGGGGAGCATAAGATCAGCCGCGGCTTCCTGCCGACCACGACCTTCTCCTATCACTTTATCCCAGAGCCGAGGTTTCGGGCAGCCATTGCCCGTCACCTCGCGTTCGAAAATCCGCGAGTCGAGGCCTACAGGAGCGCTCTCATGGCGCGCTCTCCTTTCAAGCTGGCAGTACCATGATCCCAAGGCTTGATCCAGCAAATCCCCATCAGCTGTTTCCGTCTGGGGATCAAGCGCTTGAAGAACCCAATGGATTGCTGGCCCTTGGTGGTTGCCTGTCGCCGGCGCGGTTGATCAACGCCTACCGACACGGCATCTTTCCATGGTTTAGCGAGGGGGAGCCCATTCTTTGGTGGTCCCCAGATCCCCGTTTGATCCTCATTCCAGAGCAGATCAAAGTCTCCAGAAGCCTTCGTCAACAGTGTCGAAAGTCTACGTGGGACGTCACCCATGATCGGGCCTTTGAAGCCGTGATGACGGCCTGTGCTGCGCCGCGGCGGGATGGTGAGGGCACTTGGATCAGTCCGGCGATTCAAAAGGCCTATCTGGCGCTGCATGATCTTGGGATCGCTCACTCCTTTGAGGCTTGGCAGGAGGGCGTTCTGGTCGGCGGTCTTTATGGCGTTGCCCTGGGTCAGGTCTTTTTCGGAGAGTCTATGTTTCACTGGGTCACTGATGCCTCGAAAGTCGCCTTGGTGATGGCCGCTGATCGCCTTCGGGCCTGGGACTATCGGCTCATCGATTGCCAAGTTCAAACGGATCACCTCTCAAGTCTTGGGGCCCTCCCCATGCCTCGTGCTGAATTTCTTCTCGCGCTGAAGAGGCTCTGCAGTGAGCCGGTTGCTGAGTCGGCCTGGGAGCGGTCCTGATGAGCACAATCTCTTTGTATCTGGGGCCCTTAGAACCGTGCCCCTATCTCGATGGGCTGACCGCCCAAATGGCGTTTCTGGCCCCAGATGAGGTGGTCACGCCTCACCTCTACAGCATCTTGGTGGCCCATGGCTTTCGTCGCAGCGGATCGCTGATCTACCGTCCTCAGTGTCCGAACTGCCGAGCGTGTGAGCCGGTGAGGGTTCCGGTTAACCGATTTTATCCTTCGCGGGCGCAGCGACGGAGCGAAAAGCATTATGCGGATGTCGCGGTCGTCGAGCGCCCAGCGACCTTTGACGCCGCCCACTATGCGCTGTACCGGCGCTATCAGATGGCGCGACATCCAGAGGGCAATATGGGCAAGGCGGGGCCTCAAGAGTACATCGATTTTCTGGCCAACGATCGCTTTGATAGGACGTTGTTTTTGGAATTTATCCGTGGCGATGACTTGCTCGGTGTGGCGGTAGTGGATGAATTGGATCAAGGCTTCTCCGCGGTCTATACCTTCTTTGACCCCGATCACTCCGCCGGCAGTCTCGGCACCTTCGCCATTTTATGGGAGATCAGGGAATTGATGCGGCGGCGAAAGCCCTGGCTCTACCTCGGCTTCTGGATCGAAGCCTCGCCCAAGATGCGATACAAATCGCGCTTCAAGCCTCTAGAGCGACGCTCCGAATCGGGTTGGATCACGGTTGAATAAAGGAGCTAAGGGGTCGCTCAGTCGGGCTCAATGCCGGCTGTGGTAGAATGGTGGTTTTTTTGGGATGGGGCTTAAAGGCTTCTTCCGCGCCAGCAAGAGAGTTTATGTCGAAAGAAGATCATATCGAGATGGAAGGAAAGGTTATTGAAACCCTTCCCAATACCACATTCCGGGTGGAGCTAGACAACGGACATGTTGTCATGGCCCACATTTCTGGAAAGATGCGCAAGCACTATATCCGGATTCTGACGGGCGATCGGGTCAAGGTCGAAATGACTCCTTATGACCTTTCCAAAGGCCGCATCACCTTCCGTCAACGCTGATTCTTGAGATCAGGCCGGTATTGACGCCTCGCTCATTTCCTCCACCACGAAGGACATCTCACCCCCTTCAACGCTAATTCTGGCGACGCCGCCGCCTTGGAGCTTTCCAAAGAGGATTTCTTCGGCCAGGGGTTTCTTGATCTTTTCCTGAATAACCCGGCTCATTGGTCGTGCGCCCATGAGGGGGTCAAAACCATGTTCGGCGAGCCATTGACGGGCCAAAGGTTCGAGGACGATCGATACCCGTTTTTCTGCTAATTGGGTTTCAAGTTCAAACATGAACTTGTCAACGACTTGGGTGATGATGTCGATATTGAGCGCGTTGAACTGGATGATGGCGTCCAGACGATTCCTAAACTCAGGGGAGAAAGTGCGCTCGACCGCCTTGAGGCTATCGCTGCTGTGATCTTGATGGGTGAAGCCGATGGAGGCGCGGCCGGCTTCAGTCACCCCGGCATTCGTGGTCATGATCAGGATGATGTTGCGGAAATCTGCCTTGCGGCCATTGTTATCGGTTAGGGTGCCGTGATCCATCACCTGCAGGAGAAGGTTGAAGACATCCGGATGGGCCTTCTCGATTTCATCGAGCAGGACGACCGCATGGGGGTGCTTGGTGACCGCTTCGGTGAGGAGACCGCCTTGGTCGAATCCGACGTACCCTGGCGGTGCCCCAATCAGCCTTGATACGGTATGGCGTTCCATATATTCGGACATGTCATAGCGAAGGAGCTCCACCCCAAGGACCTTCGCGAGTTGGCGGCTGACTTCTGTCTTACCGACGCCGGTGGGTCCTGCAAAAAGAAAACTGCCAATCGGTTTTTGGGCATCGCGAAGCCCTGCTCTTGAAAGTTTGATGGCCGCGGCGAGGCTGTGGATGGCTTGGTCTTGCCCAAACACCAGAAGCTTCAGGTTCTTTTCAAGGTCCCGGAGCTTGTCTTTGTCATTGGTGGAGACCGTTTTCGGGGGAATTCGAGCGATTTTTGCGACGATCTCTTCGATCTCAAAAGTGCCCAGTAGTTTCTTTCGCTTGGACAAAGGGAGAAGGCGCTGTCCGGCGCCGGCCTCATCGATGACATCGATGGCCTTGTCGGGAAGATGCCGGTCGTTGATATAACGATCGGAAAGTTCAGCTGCGGTCCTTAGAGCCGCCAAGGAGTATTTTACTTGATGGTGTTCTTCAAAGCGGGTCTTAAGCCCCTTGAGTATCTGAAAGGTTTCATCGACCGAGGGTTCAAGGACATCAATTTTTTGGAAACGGCGGGCGAGCGCTCGATCCTTTTCAAAGATGCCCCGGTACTCTTGATAGGTGGTCGATCCGATGCAGCGAAGGTCGCCTGAAGCTAGCACCGGCTTGATCAGGTTAGAAGCATCCATGACCCCGCCAGAAGCCGATCCAGCACCGATGATGGTGTGGATTTCGTCAATGAAGAGAATGGAGTGGGGCTCTTTCTTGAGCTGGGCTAGAAGGGCCTTGAGGCGCTTCTCAAAGTCCCCTCGGTACTTGGTGCCAGCAACCAGGGCGCCAAGGTCCAAGGAGTAGATGGTACTTCCTTGAAGGACTTCGGGAACCTCGCCATCGACGATCTTTTTGGCGAGACCCTCCGCGATGGCGGTTTTGCCCACACCGGCTTCTCCGACCAGAAGGGGGTTATTCTTTCGGCGCCGGCAAAGAACCTGAATGGTTCGTTCGACCTCAAGACGCCGGCCAATCAAGGGATCAATCTTTCCACAACGAGCCAATTCGTTGAGGTTTTCGGCAAATTTCTCAAGGGGATTGGCGCTGACTGAGTCGCCTTCTTCGGCGTCTATCGATATCGGTTTTTCAGGCGTTCCGGAATCATCATGGAGTTTTGAGATGCCGTGCGAGATGAAATTCACCAGATCGAGGCGGCTTACTTCCTGCTGATTGAGAAGGAAAACAGCATGCGAATCCTGTTCGCTAAAGATAGCCACCAGAATATTGGCCCCCGTCACTTCCTGGCGACCTGATGATTGAACATGGAAGGCAGCGCGCTGCAAGACACGCTGGAATCCGAGCGTCGGTTGGGTCTCTCGTTTGAGACCCGTGGCAATCAGGGGGGTTGTCTGTTCAAGGAATTCGGTCACTTCTTGGCGAAGTACTTCGATCTGCGCGCCACAGGCCTTGAGCACCTCAATGGCGGCAGCATTGTCCAGCATGGCGAGGAGGAGATGCTCCACTGAAATGAATTCATGCCGTTTTTCATAGGCCGACCGGAAGGACTGGTTGAGGGATAGCTCAAGTTCTTTGCTTAGCATCGTCATCTCCTATGAGGGCCACAGCGGCCTCGATTCCGGTTCGTCGCCGGAGTGACTTTTTCTTAAGGCACCCCGGCGGGTTGACAGACCATTTCGTTCTTCAGTTAAGCCTCATCCATATCACAAAGAAGCGGGTGCTGGTGCTCCCTCGAGAAATCGTTCACCTGGCGGACTTTGCTTTCGGCGATGTCTTTCGAGTACACCCCGCAAACCCCCATCCCCCGGGTGTGGACATGGAGCATGACCTGAGTCGCCTTATCTTCATCCATGCTGAAGAATACCTTGAGGATCTCCACGACGAATTCCATCGGCGTAAAGTCATCATTTAGAAGAAAAACCTTATAGAGCGGCGGTCGCTTCAGTTTTGGTTTAGCTTCTTTGACCAGAAGGTCATCATCGTTTTTTTCTTGGGTGTCTCTCGCCATGTCCGTTCATGGTGTTAAGGGATCTTTAGGCGCTGAATATACCATCAGGTAAGAGGCCTGTCCTCCTGTTGAAGTTCCTTTTTGGGGCGGATAGTGGTCATGCTGGCTGGGGGAAACTTGGCCTTGTGGCATAATTAGGATGGGTCTATGGCAGCGAGCCACAGGGCTTCTCTTTGGCACTTTTTCTCTCCTTCTCATGCGCTTACCGCCTTTGTTATCCCCCGTTCGCCCAAGACTTACCGTTGCCGCCGTGATCGAAAATGATGGCCGTTTCCTCTTCGTCGAAGAGCGGGACGGTCAGGGGCGATCGGTGATCAATCAGCCCGCAGGCCATGTTGAAGGCGGTGAATCTCTCCTCGAAGCACTGGTCCGTGAAACGGTGGAGGAAACCGGTTTTGGGGTAGAGCCTCTCTTTCTCGTCGGCGCCTATCTCTGGACGACGCCCGATGGCAGCCGCAGCTATCTTCGAATGGCCATCGCAGCCAAGGCACTCAGCCATGATGCTGATCGACCCTTGGATGAAGGCATTGAGCGGGCACTCTGGCTCAGCCGTGAAGAATTGGTGGCCAAGACTGATCGCCATCGAAGCCCCCTGGTCCTTCGTTGCGTCGACGATTATCTCTTCGGGGAGTGTTACCCTCTGACCCTCATGAAATCGTTGACCGATTAAATGATGCCTGAGCATATTATTGTCGGGATGTCGGGGGGGGTTGATTCCTCGGTGACCGCACTGTTGCTGCTCCAAGAGGGCTATGAAGTGAGCGGTCTTTTCATGAAGAACTGGGACGAGGATGATGGCACCGAGTTCTGTACCGCCATGGAAGACCTCAAAGATGCCACCCAGGTCTGCGATCAATTGGGGATCCCTCTTCGTACCGTCAATTTTGCGGCCGAATACTGGGATCGGGTGTTTGAAGTGTTCCTCGCGGAGTACGCTGCTGGAAGAACACCGAACCCCGATATCCTCTGTAATCAAGAAATAAAGTTTAAAGCTTTTCTCGACTATGCGAGGGATTTAGGCGCCGACCGCATTGCGACCGGCCACTACGCCCGAATTGATCAGGAATCAGGGGTTTGCCGTCTTTTAAAGGGCGTCGATAGCCATAAAGATCAGACCTACTTCATCTACACCCTAGGCCCAGAACAGCTCCAAAAAACCCTGTTTCCGATTGGCGGCCTTCAAAAATCCGAGGTGCGTCGATTGGCGCAGGCGGCGGGCTTTGATAATGCCCGAAAAAGGGATAGTACGGGTATCTGCTTCATCGGAGAGCGCCGCTTTAAAACCTTTCTGGAACGTTATCTGCCGGCCCAGCCGGGTGCCATCGAGACCCCCGAGGGGCAGCGCCTTGGAGATCATGAGGGTTTAATGTATTACACCCTGGGTCAGCGCCGCGGGTTTGGCGTTGGGGGGGTTCGGGGAGGGGATGAGGCCGCTTGGTATGTGCTGGCTAAAGATCTTAGCCAGAATGTCCTCATTGTGGGGCAAGGGCATGATCATCCCCTCATGCAGTCGGATCGCCTGCTGGCTGGCCGTTTGTTTTGGTGTCGGGAAAGGCCTAGTGCCTCCCCATTCCAAGCCGCAGCCAAGGTTCGTTACCGCCAGGAGGATCAGTCATGCAAGGTGATGCTCCATAGCGATGGGATGGCGGAGGTTGTTTTCGATATGCCCCAGCGTGCGGTCACGCCGGGTCAGTCGGTCGTCTTCTATGAAGGAGACGAATGTTTGGGTGGTGGCGTCATTGAAAAGACCTCGTATCGAGGAGAGCCTCGAGGGTTGCTCTCAACTTAAAACAGCCAACCCAGATAGAATGGCCCTAGTTTTTTCTTGCCCACGATGGATGTTCTTATATGGCTTTGACAGATCTTTCACCCGTTGATGGCCGTTACGCCAATAAGGTTTCGCCACTCCGCGCCATCCTCAGTGAGTATGGGCTGATCCGTTTTAGAGTGGAGGTTGAGGTGCGCTGGCTTGAGGCGCTCGCTCTAGCGCCTCTGATCACAGAGGTTCCCGTATTAAGCACGGAAGCCGCCCAAGTCCTCAATCTCCTCGTCACCGAATTCAGCGTCGAGGACGCCGAGCGGGTCAAAGAAATTGAGCGCACCACCAACCATGATGTCAAGGCGGTTGAATACTTCCTCAAGGAGAAGATCAAGGGCCATCAAGAATTAGAGAATATCAGCGAATTTATTCACTTTGCGTGCACCTCGGAAGACATCAATAATCTCGCTTACGCGCTCATGGTTAAGGCGGCGCGGGATGAGGTTATGTTGCCGGCCATGGCGAGACTCTTGAGTGACCTTATCGACAAGGCGCATGACTATGCCGGCCAGCCGATGCTTTCAAGAACCCATGGTCAGCCTGCGACGCCGAGTACCGTGGGTAAAGAATTTGCAAATGTTGCAGCGCGTCTCAAACGTCAGTTACAGCAGATCGAGAAGGTTGATATCTTGGGTAAGATCAATGGCGCCGTCGGTAATTACAACGCCCATCAAGTCGCTTACCCAGATATCGATTGGCCCCTTTTTGGGCGGCGTTTCGTCGAATCATTAGGTCTCTCCTTTAACCCCTACACGACCCAGATTGAGCCGCACGATTATTTGGCAGAACTTTTTCACGCTCAGTCTCGCTTTAACACGATCCTGATGGACTTTGATCGGGATGTCTGGGGCTACATTTCTCTGGGTTTCTTTCGCCAGGTCACCGTCGCTGGAGAAGTGGGATCCTCCACGATGCCGCACAAGGTCAACCCGATTGATTTTGAAAATTCCGAAGGCAATTTGGGGCTAGCCAACGCACTCTTCAGCCATTTGGCTGAAAAACTCCCCCTGTCTAGGTGGCAGCGTGATCTGACCGATTCGACCGTCCTAAGGAATATGGGAGTGGGATTTGCTCACACACTGATTGCCCTTGAGGCAGCGCTCAAGGGGCTCGGTAAGTTGGCCCTTAACCGAGAATCTCTCGAAGCCGATTTAGCCGCTAACCCTGAAGTCCTTGCCGAGCCGATCCAAACGGTGATGCGGCGACATGGCATAGAGAAGCCTTATGAAAAACTGAAAGAACTCACCCGTGGCCAACGGATCGATACGGCAACACTGAGATCATTCATCGACGCCTTAGAGATTCCTGAGGACGCCAAGGGACGCTTACTGGCCCTGTCTCCTAGGGACTACACGGGCTATGCTGAAGCCTTAGCACGATCGATCAACTAATGTGTGTCTCATCCCTTTTTGGAATTCACTCTCTCATGATGAAGCGAACCTTTGCGCTGGTTTTTTTATGGCTCTCCATGCCCGTCCTTGGGGGGATGTCCCCCGAGGCTCGGCTGAAAGATTTTCTCAATAAGGCCAGCTCCCTTGAGGCTTCCTTTGTCCAGGTTCAGGTGGATGAAAAGGGGAATCTCGGGAAGCGCAGCAATGGCATGTTTTATCTTCAGCGTCCCGGGAAATTTAGGTGGAATTACGAGAAGCCGTACCATCAGGAAATTGTCTCAAGCGCCGACAAGGTCTGGTTCTTCGATAAGGATCTTGATCAGGTCACGGCCAAGAAACTGAATCAGGCCATTGGATCGACCCCTGCTCTTTTGTTGACCGGCGATGTTCCCCTTGAAAAAAACTTCACGATTGAAAGCCAATCGGATGAAGAGGGAATCGCAATCATCAAGCTGATCCCAAAGTCTGAAGAGAGCGGTTTCAAGTATGTCCAGATTGGCATCGAAAATGGCCGTCTTGTCGGCATGGAGTTGAGTGACAACTTTGGACAATTAACCCGTATCTATTTCGAAAATCTCAAGACAGGGATCAAGATCGATCCGGCTCTTTTTATCTTCAAGCCGCCTCAAGGCGTTGATGTTTTTGAAGAGAAATAGCCAAGCTTTCCAACCTTAAGGCCATTGATATGTGGAGTGACCCAGTATGAGCACATTGATTATTTCAGGGAGCCGAGGAACGGATGATCCGACGATGGCGACCTTGCCCTTTATTGCAGCGAAGGCCTCCAAAGAAGCCGGCCATGATGTCGTGATCTGGCTTTGGAACGAAGCGGTGACGCTGGCCCGGCTGGGGATCGCCGATCATGTGGTGGGAGTTAATTTACCGCCCCTGAAGGATCTTTTGGTCTATGCCCAAGCTGAATCCATCCCGATCTGGGTCTGCAGTGCCTGTGCGATCGCGCGGCAGATGGGGGAAGAGGATGTGGTCCTGGGCGCAGTCATTAAGGGGATGCCCGAATACATCAAGGCGGTCATCGAGCGAGACCGCAACATCACGTTCTAATCACGTCCTAATAAAGCTCCCCCCAAGATCCCTCGCTTTGATCGAGCGTGATGAAGGCGAGGCCTTCGCCCGAAGGGATCGTGACCTTCTTTTGAAGGGAGGCTTAAAATGGAGTTTCGCCTAGAGACACTCTTCTTGGATCATGCGCGAGAATACTTCAAAACCCTTGGCCGATAGGATGCGCCCCCGATCCCTTGAGGAATATATCGGCCAGGGCCATCTTTTAGCGCCCGGGAAACCCCTTTACGAAGCGATTCGTAAAGGACGGCTCCATTCGATGATTTTCTGGGGCCCTCCAGGAACCGGCAAGACGACCTTGGCTCGCCTTATAGCCACCCATGCCGATGCCGCATTTGCAACCCTTTCAGCGGTCCTTTCGGGGGTTAAGGATATCCGTGAAGAGGTCAAGGCCGCGCACCTCGAACGCGAAAGGTCTCATCGTCAGACCCTCCTCTTTGTTGATGAGGTCCATCGCTTCAATAAGTCACAGCAGGATGCCTTTCTTCCCCATGTCGAAGACGGAACCTTCTGTTTTATAGGCGCGACGACCGAAAATCCTTCCTTTGAACTCAATAACGCACTCCTCTCAAGAGCGAGGGTTTATGTCTTAAGGTCGCTGTCGATAGAAGAATTGAAAGCGGTGATGAGGGGAGCCCTTTTAGATGCCGAGCGAGGGCTTGGAGCACGGACGATGAGTTTCTTTGAGGGTGTCGATCAATGGTATGCAGAAGCGGCCGATGGCGATGCCCGGAAGGCCCTTAACCTCCTCGAAATGACCGTTGATCTTCTTGGGTCTAAGGAGGCGGTCATTGGGCCTGACATCGCCAAGGAGATCCTCGGCGGGGCTTTTGCCCGCCGCTTCGACAAGGGTGGGGAGGCCTTTTACGATCAGATTTCCGCGTTCCACAAATCGGTTCGAGGCAGTGCGCCGGATGCTTCCCTCTATTGGTTTTGCAGGATGCTCGATGGTGGGATTGATCCCCTCTATTTGGCGCGCCGTATTGTCCGGATCGCGAGTGAGGACGTGGGTAATGCAGATCCCCGGGCGCTCGAATTATCGCTGAATGCATGGGATGTGCAGCAGCGTCTTGGGAGTCCAGAAGGGGAGCTTGCGATGGCGCAGGCGGTGCTTTATTTAGCGGCAGCACCAAAGAGCAATGCCGTTTATACCGCCTACAAGATGGCGAAGGCGGATGTGGCCGCGTCAGGAAGCCATGAAGTCCCTCTTCATTTGAGGAATGCGCCGACGGATTTAATGAAGAAGCTCGATTATGGGAAGGCCTACCGGTATGCCCATGATGAACCAGAGGCCTATGCCGCAGGGGAATCCTATTTCCCAGAAGGCCTTCAGCCTCGGGAATATTATCGGCCCGCGCCGCGAGGTCTTGAGATCAAGATCGCCGAAAAAATAGCCCGGTTAAGAGCGCTGGATGAGGGGGCTAAGCGTTGAAGGGGATCGATGCGCTTGATAAAGCGGTTCTTAAGCGGCTCGAGGGCGGGGGTTTTTATTCAGGAACCAAGCTCGCTGGCGACTTAGGGGTTAGCAGGGCAACGATCTGGAAACATGTTCGCCGCCTCGAGGCCTTAGGGCTTGATATTGTGGCCTGGCCTGGAACGGGCTACCGTCTTGCTGCGCCTATTGAATGGCTGGATGAGCAGCTTATCCTGGAGGTTCTTTCACCCAGGGCGCGGGGCCTTATTGGAACCTTTAAATGCCACGCGGTGATTGATTCTACTAATTCTGAGCTGATGCGGTCGCTTGCCCTCAACGTGCCCACGGGAAGTGTGTGTCTGGCCGAATACCAGACGGCAGGAAGAGGGCGCATAGGGCGCTCCTGGGTAGCCCCTTTTGGGAGCAATGTATGCCTCTCGCTGCTGTGGCGTTTTCAAGAGCCTGCCGAGGTCTCGGGTCTGAGTCTTGCGGTGGGGGTTGCTCTCATCAGAGCGCTTTCGTCATTGGGCCTCTTAGGCGTTTCCCTCAAGTGGCCAAACGACCTTCTGGTGGGGTCGTCTAAGCTTGGGGGCATTCTCATGGAGATGCGTGGAGAAGCTCATGGCCCTTCGGCGGTGGTTATCGGCATCGGTATCAATCATCAATTATCGAAGAAGATGATGAAGGGCATGGACCAGCCCGTGATCGATCTTCACTCCGTCTTTAAAGGGGCTGTCCCCGGCCGGAATGTTCTTATCGGGACGCTGCTGAATCACCTGCTGCCGCTTTTAGCGGAGTACTCCAACGAGGGGCTTGCGCCTTATCTTGAGGAGTGGAGGTCGTTTCATGCCCATCAGGGACAAGCGGCGACGCTTGAAGTGGGTGACCTGACCCTGATAGGACGGATTATGGATGTTAACCAGGAAGGACTGTTGCTGTTCGAAGATCAAGAGGGCGTGCTCAAAGCCTATGCCTCGGGTGACGTCAAACTGCGCCCGAGAGATCGATGAAGTCGCTCCTCCTGCTTGATGTCGGCAATTCAAGAATCAAATGGGCGATGGAGGACGATCAGGGTCTTCATTGGGGTGAGCCCTTTTGTCATGCCTTGGAGGGTCTTCAAGCAGCCCTTCAGGGGGCGTGGGGTGACCTTAATCCCCCCGCGGCGGTCGCCCTATCGAATGTGGCGGGGGCCGTCGTTGAATCCCTGATCATCGCCTGGGTTCGATCGGCTTGGCAAAAAGAGGTCTTCATCGCTAAAACGGGTGTAGAGGCTGAGGGCATCATCAATGGCTACAGGCAGCCTCAAACGCTTGGGGTTGATCGTTGGCTCGGACTGCTTGGGCTTCAGTCAGTGGCATCATTGCCGGCCATCATCGTGGACTGTGGGACGGCCATCACGATCGATGTCGTCGATCCTTTAGGTCGCCACCAAGGCGGCTATATCGTTCCGGGACTTCGCACCATGCAGGCCGCGCTCACAAGGAATGCCCACGCGCTTCAATCCCTAGAAGGGCCCGCCATGGTGACGTTATCGCCGGCGCGAGAGTCGGCGGGAGGGGTGGCCGCTGGGTGCCTGTTGGCTGCGGTGGGTTTGATTGAGCGGGTGTATCATCAGGAGTGCCAGCAGGCTGATAGCCCTGCCAGTATGGTCCTGATGGGGGGGGATGCGGATCGCATTGGTACACATTTGACGGCGCCTTTCAAGATCGATCAGACGCTCATCCTCAGAGGCCTTAAACGGGCTTTTCTGAGCCGTTGACCTTTTCATCAAGCGGCCTTAACCATCCTCCTCATCAAGGCGACACCCTTGATGATGGCGGGTAGGTTAAAATACGGAATGAACGGCACAGCCACCTTATCTATCCAGCGGGTCACGGCTTGAAATACCTTTTTTACATTCTGGTGCTGATCAACCTGATTTTTCTCGGGTGGAAATTTGGGGTTGATCCGCATCGTTTTATTGCTGAGGATCCTGATAATCAGGCCCTCGAGATGCCCTTGGCGGATCAGCCGCTCCCGGTTGAAGAACTCGATGAAGCTGAGCTGTTGCCGACCGAGCCTGATCCTCTCATGAAGCCGCCGGAGGATCTCGATAACCCGAACGGCGACCTGATCTGCCTTGAAATGGGACCTTTTAGCGATCGCGCTCAAGCGGACGCTGCCCTTACGTTATTGAAACCCCTCGGTAAAGACATTCAAATTCTTATTCATCCCTCGGATGCGCCCGATGGCTGGTGGGTCCTTTATCCCAAGGCTAACAGTCGTGAGGCGGCCATGGCCAATCGTCAGATGCTGATGAATAAGGGCGTTTATGAAAACTGGCTGTTTGATCGAGGTCCCTTAGTGGGAGCGATCTCTCTCGGGCTCTATAAGACCCAAGGAGAAGCAGAGAAAGCGCTTTTGGGGTATAAGGAAAAAGGGATCAATGCCAAGGTGAGGCCTCGCCTAGTGCGTGCCAATGGTTTCTGGTTAAGGGTCCCTTGGGATAAACCCAGCCTGGAGCTGGATGAAGCCATCCAGTCGATCAACTCCGGGGATGCCAGCATCAAGATGCCATCACCAACCCCTTGTCCTTAGAGCGTCTCAGAGCGTTCTTTGAGGGAGATTTTTCGGGCATGGCGGGTGCTCAGCCACAGGAAAAATTGAGCGCCAAAAATCAAATTGGCTAGGAGCAAGTGAAACGGCTGCACCATCGCTGGAAACCCCAGCCGATCGAGGCTGACCCCGGTCAAAATAGCGATGATGACCAGTGAGGCGAGCGCCATAGCGGGCTTTCTGAGGGGATGTCCTTGACCGAGAGATCTCAAAAGGTGGTAGACCAGCCATAGATTCGTCATCAGGATGATCGATGAAAAAGAGCGATGGATATAGAAAATGATGGGAAAGTGTTCCCGCCAGATCGAGCGCTCGGTGATGAAGGACTGGTTGGTAATCCCATCCACGGCCTCCCGGATCTGGGTCCCCATACTGACCTGAACCAGGGTCATCAAGAGAGCGATGGCGATCACGCGGTGCCAGACCTTTGGAAGCCCACGGATATCAAGGGGGTGGGTCGATGCTCTTCGCGCGCGCGTCGTCATGAAGATCAACAGCGAGACGATGATGAGCGCCACGATCATATGCGCTGATATGAGGGTTGGCTTCAATTCAGAAGCGACCACCCGTGATCCTAGCCATCCTTGGAATCCAACCAGAATAAAGGTCAAAAGAGCGAGGCGAAATATAACGGGGTCCCTTTTCCTAAGGGGTAGGGACCTTAAAAGGGTTCCAAGGATGAAAAGACCGATGGATGCGCCAAGGAGTCGGTTAAGGTATTCGGTCCAGGTCTTGAGGGGGTTAAAGGTGGTGTCACCATAGCCCACATAGCGTTCATGGTAGTCGCTCGGCAGTTCACTTTCCTGAGTCGGGGGGATCAGGCGGCCAAAACAGGTGGGCCAGTCAGGGCAGCCCATGCCGGATCCAGAGGCTCTGACCACTCCCCCCACAAAGATCAGGAGGTAAACGGCCAGGACCGTCACCAAGCTTAAGCGCCAGAAAGCGGTCATAGGGGTGGATGTGTGCATCTTATTCTCGAAGCCTCGTGAGTTCCTTATTAGCTTAAACCGAATCGGGGAAGGGTGGCGCAGGGCCTCCTTAGATTGAAGCGCTCAAATGATTCGAGCGGGCCTCCTTAGGTTAAAATACCCCCCACTCCTCGCAATCTCATGGATCTCCTTTTTTGGCGGGGCTTACTTTTTGATGCCTTAGATGAGTCGCTTATACTCTTTTGGAGAACGTTTTTGACTGTGAATCAGATGGAAAATTCCCTTGATTACCGGGCGGCAGGGGTCGACATCGATGCCGGCAATGCGTTGGTGGAGCGGATCAAGCCCATCGCTTTAAGGACCCGAATCCCTGGTGTCATGGGTGGGCTCGGCGGCTTTGGCTCCCTTTTCGAACTGCCTCCGGGCGCTTATCAGCAGCCGGTCCTGGTGGCAGGAACGGATGGGGTAGGCACCAAGCTGAAATTAGCCATCGAGACCGGGCGTCATGAGGGTGTGGGGATCGATCTGGTGGCTATGTGCGTCAATGACATTATTGTGCAGGGAGCACAACCCTTATTCTTTCTTGACTACTATGCGACCGGTAAGCTGGACGTCGATGTAGCTGCCAGCGTCATTGGCGGGATCGGTCTTGGCTGTGAACGAGCTGGTTGCGCGCTGGTGGGTGGGGAGACGGCCGAAATGCCTGGCATGTATGCCGCTGGAGAGTATGACCTCGCGGGTTTCTGCGTCGGCGTCGTTGAAAAGTCGGCCCTTCTGGATGGGACCAAAGTTCACGTCGGTGATCGACTGATTGGTCTTGCTTCATCAGGCCCGCACTCGAACGGTTATTCTTTGATTCGGAAGATTCTTGAAGTGAGTGGTCACGGGCCCGCGGGACAGCCAGCCCCCACCGACTTAATGAATCAGTTAATGGAGCCCACCCGTATTTATGTGAAGTCGCTGTTGGCTCTACTGAAGGAGATCGATGTCAAGGCCTTTGCCCACATCACGGGCGGTGGGATCACAGAAAACCTCCCACGAGTTTTTCCCGCGGGTCTTGGTGCCCGGATTGACCTTGGGTCATGGATTCGTCCGGAGGTCTTTCAGTGGCTCAAGGCGAAAGGTCGGGTGTCGACGCCTGAGATGCTGAAGACATTTAATTGCGGTATCGGTATGGTGGTATGCGTGAGCACGGATCAGGAAGCCGCAGCCATCGAGGCATTGACGGCCTTGGGTGAAAGGGCCTTCTCATTAGGCGTTATGGTGGAGGCGCCTTTGGGACCGCCGGTTGCCTATGAAGGCGAATGGTAAGGAGGATTCGGTGATGACAATAGCTTTGAGTGTGGTCGTGCCGGTCCACAATGAAATCGACAATTTGCGTCCTTTGATCGAGGAAATCGAGGGCGCCGTTAAAGGTCTTGGCGCTTATGAGATCCTCTACATCGATGATGGCAGCACGGATGACACCTTCGAGATTCTAAGAGGATTGCAGGGAGAATTTCCGGCGTTGAGGGTGCTTCGCCACAAAGTATGCTGCGGGCAAAGTACAGCGGTGCGCACCGGGATTTTGGCGGCGAGGGGATCGGTTATCGCGACCCTCGATGGGGATGGGCAAAATGACCCAGCCAACATACCGGCCCTTTACTCGGCCTGGGAGGCGCTCTCTAAGGAAGGGCGGGGTGCCCTGGTCGCAGGCTATAGGAAGAACCGCAAGGACACTGGTTGGCGTAAATTTTCCTCGCGATTCGCAAATGGCATCCGTGCAAAGCTCCTGCATGATGCAACTCCCGATACCGGCTGTGGTCTCAAGCTTTTTGACCGCTGGCTCTTTTTAACGATGCCCTATTTTGATCATATGCATAGGTTTCTTCCGGCGCTGGCGCAAAGAGCCGGAGCACGGGTGGTTTCCGTGGAGGTCAATCACCGCCCAAGACTTCGGGGCGTTTCGAAATACGGCACCTGGCACCGTCTTTGGGTCGGCATTTGGGATCTGATGGGGGTCATGTGGCTGCAGCGTCGCGCGCATCGTCCCGAAGTCGAGGAGTTACCAGGGCGATGACAACACATTTTTCTTCCGCGACCTTCAGGGCCGCGATCTATTCACTAAGAGGTGACGCCATGACCGTATTTTCCTCATGCAAAAGAATCCACTGCCTTCTTCTGGCCGGCTTTTTGATTCCAGCCCTTGGCTTAGCTGAAGAGGCCGTGATGCCCCCTCGGGCGACGTTGCTTGAAAAAGAGCTTAAGCTGGCTTCGCCTAAAGCCACGATTAAGGTTTATCAAATCACTTTTCCAAAGGGTTTCAAGACCCCGCCGCATATCCATGAGGGCCCGGGCCCGCGCTATGTTCAAAAAGGGCGCGTTAGGATTGAGGAGGAAGGTACTCACAAGGAATATGGTCCAGGCCAGGTGTTCTGGGAGACCGGTGAGGTCATGACGGCTGAAAATGTGAGCGATGGCGAGGCCGAACTGATCATTTTCGAGATTATTCCTGAGAAGGATCCTTTGGCCCAAAAGAAACACTAGGGAGTGGATGATGCGGATGCTGATGCGGAGGAGGACACAGCTTGGAGCTGGGCTTTTGTGGCTGGCGCTTGGGTCATTGGGGTTTGCTCAGGCAGGGTCTGAAGCAGACGCTGACATTCAGCAGGAATGGCAGCCGACGACGCTCAGCGATAAGACCTTGGCGAAGATTCATGGGGGCGTTGAGGCGTACCAGAAATGTCTTAACGATGAGACACGGCTCCACGGCAATGACCCTTTAGATTCCCGTAAAGTGACCGATTTGATTCTTGGGCGTTGCGACAAGACCTTAACCGTTGTCAAACAGGCCTTTGATGGCGAAAAAGTCCCTTCAGTGATTTCTGATCGGTATATCAAAAGCAAGCGTTCGCGGGGGGCCCAGCAGGTCGTGAAGGTGGTGATGGGCGCGCAGGCGGCTCGCTACGCGAAAGATCATCCTTGAAGTGAGTCGGCTGAGGAGGACTTCAACTTCTCCGACGGCTCCCTCTCGTGCCGCCGTAAGGCGTGTTTACTGCATCCATCACTGGCAGGTTTTCCATGCAATTTGATCCTAATCTCATTCCGACGACGCTCGATCTGGTGCACTTGACGTTGGCCGTTGTTGTTGCTTTTTTGACCCTGCTTGCGATCGTCCTCGGCTTGCTCTGGGCCAAAGCTTCAAAGAAAACCCCCTCAAACGTCGAACCGGTGCCTAATATCATGCCCGCGCCAGTCCTGAGAGCAGCCCCTGAGGAGGGTGCCCTGGTCTTTTTGAGTCTACTGCAGCAGGAGGCTCGTTTTATCGATTTTGTGGAAGAAGACCTTTCCCATCATGCCGACGCCGACATTGGTGCGGCAGCGCGGGTCGTCCACGCGGGTTGCCAGAAGTTATTTCGCCAGCACCTTGAGCTGAAATCCATCCGCTCTGAGGCGGAAGGCAGTGCCATCGCATTGCCGAGGGGGTTTGATGCCTCCTCGATCCGATTGAGTGGTCACGTGGTGGGTGAGGCCCCTTTCAAAGGGGTCCTCGTGCACCCGGGTTGGCGTGCCGAAAGCATTCGGCTCCCAACGATTGGAGAGCGCCATGATGTCAGGATTTTAGCGCCCGCGGAGGTTGAACTTTGACGGAGCCCCGCTTCGCGGTAGGGATCGATCTTGGGACGACCAACAGCGTGGTCTCATCCGTTCGACTGGATACCGCACCGACTGAAAAGGTTTTCGTCGAGCTTCTCCCCATTCCACAGTTGACAGGGCCTGGAACCGTCGAATCACGCCATCAGTTGCCGTCTTTCCAGTACCAGGCCCATCAAGAGGAAATTGATGAGGCGGAGGTTGTGCTGCCGTGGAATTCAAAGCCCCTCGTGATTATTGGGGAATGGGCTCGAATGCTCGGCAGCAAGACACCGATTCGACTGGTAGGCAGCGCCAAGAGCTGGCTGTCTCACCAGGCCGTCAATCGGCGATCCGCGATCCTTCCACCTCAAGCGCCAGAAGACGTTCCAAGAATATCGCCACTAGACGCCTCCACAGCCTATCTTCGCCACCTTCACGATGCCTGGAATCACGCGCATCCTGAGGCGCCGCTGATCGATCAGAAGGTCGTGCTCACCGTTCCTGCCTCGTTTGACCCTGCGGCCAGGGACCTCACAGTGGAGGCGGCCGAGGCGGCGGGACTTCCAAGGCCGGTGCTTCTCGAGGAGCCACAGGCGGCCTTTTATAGCTGGCTTGAGGCCAGTGACGGACGGTGGCGCGAATCGATTCGTCCGGGGGAAGTCATTTTGGTCGTGGATGTCGGAGGAGGGACCACAGACTTTTCACTGATTGCTGTCGGTGAGGCGGCGGGGCTACTGACGCTCGAACGGGTTGCTATCGGCGATCATATCCTCCTGGGTGGCGACAACATGGACCTTGCTCTGGCTTATGGTCTCAGGACGAAGCTTGAAGCCGAGGGGCGTCGTCTTGAATCCTGGCAGGTTCTGGCATTGACTTACGCCTGCCGGGAAGCCAAGGAGGCACTGCTCTTGGATGCCGCCCTGAATGAAGTCGCCATCGTGGTTCCAAGCCGCGGCACGTCCTTGATGGGAGGGCTTTTGAGAACGCGGCTTACCCAGGAAGAGGTGACCGGCGCCCTCGTTGAGGGGTTCTTCCCCTCGCTCGATTTACATCAGGTGGAATGGGTCCATCACGCGCGCACTGGGTTGACGACCTTGGGGCTCCCTTATGCCCAGGATCCGAGAATCACCGCCCATTTGGCGCTTTTTCTGCGGCGCCAGCTCGAAGCGCTGAAGGGGGCCCAAGAGGTCTTGGAGCCCTTTAAGGGTGGCCATTTTGTGCAGCCGACAGCGGTCTTGCTGAATGGCGGGATCTTCCGCTCCGAGCGGCTTCGCCAGAAGCTTCTGGTGGTCTTAAATGAGTGGCTTTTAAAGGATGCGGCGGCACCTGCACGATTACTGGAGGGGGTTGATCTCGATCTCGCGGTAGCTCGGGGTGCTGCCTATTATGGCTGGGTTCGTCAAGGGCCTGGAGTCCGGATCCGGAGCGGGACTGCAGCAGCCTATTACGTCGGCGTTGAGAGCAGTATGCCTGCCGTTCCGGGGTTCCCGGCGCCCCTTGAAGCGCTCTGTATTGCGCCTTTCGGAATGGAAGAGGGGACCGAAGCTGCGCTGCCACCGGTGGAATTTGGGGTCGTGGTTGGAGAGCCGGTGCGCTTCAGATTTTTTACTTCTAAGGTTCGGCGCGACGATGAGGTCGGTACCCGTCTTGATTGGTGGCCCCTCGGCGATCTCGAGGCCTTGGCTGATATTGAGGTGGTGCTTCCGGTCGAAGCCTTTAGGCCCGGCGATATCGTTCCCGTCCATTTGGTGGCACGGGTCACCGAGGTTGGACGACTCGAATTGGAAGCGGTGGCCACCACCGGTGGACACCGCTGGAAGGTGGCCTTTGAGGTTCGTGGCGATCCGGGCGCTCAGACTGCACGACCCTGATCGATGGCTCTAGCGCCCCCAGAAACCCCTGCCTGGCTGGTCGGCATTGACCTTGGCACCACCCATACAGTGGTGGCCGAAGTGAGCCTGTCTGGCGACCCTCTGATTCGCCCATTCTCGATTGAACAACTGGTGGGGCCTGGGGAAGTGGACCTGAGGCCACTCCTCCCTTCGGTCCGCTATCAGGCCTTAAGAGAGGAGGTCAGTGAAGGGGATGTCCAATTACCCTGGCCTCAGGAGGCGGGGGATCGCCATCATGTCCCTATTATTGGCGAATGGGCCCGTCAGCTTGGGGCAAAGTCTAAGGGACGACTCATCGCGAGTGCGAAGAGTTGGCTGTCGCATCCCTCGGCCGATCGCACGGCCGCCATTCTCCCCTGGGGGAGTGGAGAGGATATCCCGAAGATTTCGCCGGTTGAAGTGTCAGGGGGATTTCTTCGACATGTCTTAAGAGCCTGGGAGCGCGCGCATCCCGGTTTCTTTTTGAAGGATCAGGAGATTATTCTGACGGTCCCCGCCTCCTTCGATGAGGCGGCACGAAATCTGACGATCGAGGCCGCCCGTCAAGCGGGGCTTCCGGTACTAAAGCTTCTCGAGGAACCGCAAGCGGTCTGTTATCACTGGCTGTGGCGTGAGCGTCATGCGCTAAAGGCTCGGTTGAGCGATCGTCGCCTGCTCTTGGTGATCGATATTGGTGGCGGGACCATGGATTTGACTCTCATTCGGGTCACGCATGAGGGCGGTGAACCAGAGCTGACGCGGGTTGCGGTCGGCAATCACCTGATGCTCGGGGGCGACAACATTGATCTCGCCTTGGCCCAGTTGAGTGAGCGCCGCCTGACCCTTGAAGGCCATCGGCTCGATACCGGTGAGTTATCGCAATGGGTCGAACAATGCCGCCTTGCCAAGGAACGATTACTGAGTCCTGATGCACCGGCTGAGGTCAGGGTGACCCTTCTTGGGAGCGGCAGCCGCCTCATCGGCGGGGCTCGCTCCGTGATCCTCACCCGTGATGAAGTGATGGACCTTGTCTTCGGTGGCTTTTTTCCGGTTGTTGATCTTGACGATCAACCGGAGCGAAAGCGCGGGGGTGTGGTTGAATTCGGTCTCCCCTATGTCGCGGATCCCTCGATGACGCGGCATTTAGCCGCCTTTTTGAAGAGCCACCGGGAGGTAGCGTGTGAAGCCCTGGGCCGCGAGATGGCTGAGCCTTTGCCGGACTTGCTGTTACTGAATGGCGGCGTATTCAACAGCGCCCTCATCACCCAGAGAATCCTTCAGCAGTTTGCTCACTGGGGCGCAGGCACCATGGCCCTGCTTGAAAATCCATCCCCGGATCTTGCCGTGGCAGCCGGTGCCGTGGCCTATGGTTTGGCCCGCCGGGATCTTGGGGTTCAAAGGATCGTCTCCGGTGCGCCACGGAGCCTCTTTTTGGAGTTGCCTGCGGCTGAGGAGGGGGGGTTGGGTCACGCTTTATGTTTACTCCCACGTGGCACCGAGGAAGGACGGGAAATCGTTCTTGAAGCCCGGACTTTTCTCCTAAGGCTTGGGGCCCCGGTGCGTTTTAACCTGCTCTCGGCACGAGATGACAGCCAACCTTTGACAGGAGCCTTGCTGCCGTTGAGCGAAGGCGCTTTTCATTCCCTGCCACCCCTGATGGTTCAACTCGATAACACGGTAGACACCGCCCTACGGGAGCGCGAAGTCCGCCTGGTGGCCTCCCTTAGCGCAGTCGGAACCCTCGATCTTCACTGTGTGGCCACCGATGATGTCAGCGCCCGTTGGCAGATTGCCTTTGAGCTGCGTCAAGCAAGCGCGAGCATGCCTTTGATGGTGGACCCGGCAACAGAGCGAAGGCTCCCGGCAGCCTTAGACATTCTTCAGGAATTTTTCGGGAGGAAATCAAAGGAGATTGATCCTAAAGGAGTCAAGGGCGTCAGGAGTGAGCTTGAGAAAATATTGGGTCCGAGGGCAGACTGGACCATGGTGGTCATTCGCAGCCTTTTTGACGTGCTGATGGAAGGCTTATCGCATCGTCGTCGCTCCCTGCACCACGAACGTCTCTGGCTTAATTTGGCCGGTTTTTGTCTTCGCCCAGGCTACGGCTTTGCCGGGGATGAAGGACGGGTGCAGCGGCTCTTTGATATCTACCGGCAGGGGCCTCAGTTTGTGAATGAGTCACAACACTGGTCGGAGTGGTGGACCCTTTGGCGTCGAATTGCGGGGGGGCTGACGGAGACGCAGCAGTGGCTCATTCATGGCGATCTCGTGCCTTTTCTTGACCCGGTTGCGGCCCGCCGGGGGAATACCGCATCCCTCCTGAAGAAAAGGGCTTACGAGGACATGCTGAGGCTTTCAGGATGTCTCGAGCGATGGCCCGTTGAGACGAAGATCGAAACCGCAAAATGGCTTCTAAAGCGCCTTGAAAAGGCGGGAGAGCCACTGCCGATCTGGTGGGCTCTCGGACGCCTTTGTGCGCGGGTGCCAGCCTATGGCAGTGCCCATCAGGTGATTCCAGCGGCCACCGTGGAACCTTGGCTCGATCGTTTGATGAAGGAGAATCTCAAAAAGAATCCCGATGTCGCGTTGGCGATCACCTTAATGGCCCGTATGAGCGGTGATCGCCATCGCGATATATCCCTCGAGCAGCGGCTTCGCGTGGTGACGGCTATGAAGTCAGCCCGGTGTCCTGAATCCTGGGTGGGACTGATTGAAGCCTTGATAGAACTTGAAGCGGCCGATCAACAGCGCCTCATGGGGGACGCGCTCCCTCCTGGGCTTTCCTTATTAGAGCCCCCCTCCCCATGACCCGATGTGATCCTTCTTTCATCCTAAGAGGAAGGCCGAGGATGAGGGGTGGGTGGCTCATCCTCTCGATCCTCCTGTCCTGGTCCCTGAGGGTTTCGGCCTTTGAGCCTCAAGCCGGGACCTTTAGAGCCACAGAGTCTTGCCCCGCCGGCGTGGGTATTCAGCGGTTGCAAGACACGGTTTTCATCGAGGTCGGCCACCTTTACCCCCTCATGGGATTCAACCGCAAAGAGGGTGAATACGTTCAGATAAGGCTATTGGGACGTCATCCTGAAGGTCGCTGGGTCCAGCGGCGTTGTGGGGTAATCGACCCGCTAGCGACGCCATCAGCCCCCATAAAGGGACCTCAGGGCCTCCTTCTTGCCCTCAGTTGGCAACCCGCTTTTTGTGACACCCACCCCGGCAAGAGTGAATGTAAAAATCGATTGAGCGATCGCTTTGATGCCAGCCATTTCGTGCTTCATGGACTCTGGCCTGAGCCTAGAAGCCTTGAATACTGCAAGACTTCGCCCACTGAAAAAGGACTGGATAACGCAAAGGCCTGGATGTCCTTACCTCCTGTTATCTTGAAGGAATCGATACGGGAACGATTGAATAAGCTGATGCCTGGAAGTCTTTCGGGGCTTGATCGCCACGAGTGGGTCCGCCATGGTCGCTGCTACAGCGATGACCCTGAGCGATTTTTTGAGGTGGCGTTGACCTATCTTGGGGCCATCAATGCCTCGAGCTTTGAGCGGCATTTTCGTGATCATTTGGGCGCGGTGCTGGCGGCTGATAGCTTACGCCTAGCGTTTGAAGAAAGCTTCGGATCAGGCGCAGGCAGAGCCCTTGAACTGATCTGTGTCCCTTTTAAGGGACAATGGCTTTATAGTGAAGTTCGTATCCATCTAAAGGGAACCTCATCGGATCCGGCTTTATTCTCAGACAGCCTCGATAGAGAGTATGTGGCTCAGAAAGGCTGTGAGCAAGGTCTCGTGGAACCGATGGTTCCCGGTAGAATGACACCCTAAGCTGATGCAACAGACAACCCTTCCCAGAAAGCTCGAGGAACCCTTTACCCATGAATATCCTCTTTTTCTTACCCCTGATCGCCGCCCTCATTTTGTCGGCCTGCAGTGAGATGCCGGCCGGCCTCGGTGGCCATGAGGCTCCTTCGGCGGCCTCCTCAAAGCCCACCGCAGCCAGTGATGAAATCACTCAGTGTGCTGATCAGGTCAAAAAACTACCCCTGCAAGACCATCCGCCTTCGAGCGTAAAGCCTTCTGTGGATCTCCTCTACTGGTGTACCAAGGCAGCCGAGAAGGGAGATGCCCGCTCCCAGTTCGTCCTCGCGGGGCTTTATGAGCAAGGCACCTTCGGTCCGGCCAACCAGCAAGAGGCGATTCGCTGGTATAAGGCATCTGCGAGCAGCGGCTTTGCCGATGCTCAGTTCAAAGTCGGACAAGTATTTGGCCTTGGTGAAGGGGTTCCAATCGATAAGGCCGAGGCGACCCGTTGGTATCTCAAAGCGGCGGGCCAGGGACACCTTGAAGCCATGTATTACATGGGTTACCGCTATGAGCATGGCAAGGGGACTCATAAGGATTTCGCGGAAGCCTTGAAGTGGTATGGCCGTGCGGCGGAGCATGGGAACCGCCAGGGGATGGCGGGCTTAGGATCCCTCTATCTCTTGGGTCATGGGGTGCCGCAGAATCAGGTCGAAGCCTATAAATGGTTCAATCTAGCCGCGGTATCAGGCGACAAGGACCCTATTGGTCAGCGCGATAAGTTAGCTCGGACGCTGTCCAAGAGTCAATTAGCAGAAGGCCAGCATCTTGCCAGTGAGTGGGCAAAGCAACACCCCCTAGATAAAAAACCTTGATGGCGAAGTGTCAAGAGCGCTGATGCATGCGGGCTGATGGGGCCTAGTGGCCCCCTCTATTTAATTCTGTCTCAAAGGAAGCCCACAGAGTGAAGGGGTGATTAGGCTTCCATAAATTGAGCCGACTGGCCGAGCCAACGCTCGATCAGGGGGTCGCCATGGCTGGGATGATCTCGCATGAGGCGCTCTGCCGTCTGATGAACCCTGTCGATCAAGAGGGCATCTCGAGAAAGATCAGCAATTCGAAAGACGATCTGGCCGGTCTGACGAGTCCCCAGCAGTTCTCCAGGCCCCCTGATCTGTAGATCTTTTTCGGCGATGACGAAGCCATCATCGGTCTCCCGAAGGATGCCTAGCCGCTCCCGAGCCGTCTCCCCCAGGGGCGGCTGATAGACCAGCACGCAGTGGGCTTCCCCGGGCCCTCGGCCGACGCGCCCTCGAAGCTGGTGCAATTGCGCAAGACCCAGTCGTTCGGCGTTTTCGATCACCATCAGGCTGGCATTGGGCACATCCACCCCCACTTCGATCACGGTTGTCGCGACCAGAATGTCGATCTCACCCTCCTTGAAGGAAGCCATGACGGCTTCTTTTAAGGCCCCCTTCAAGCGTCCGTGAATGAGCGCGATCCGAAGCGCTGGTAACGCATTCTTTAAGCGTTCAGCTGCATTCTCAGCAGCTTCTGCCTGGAGCATCTCGGATTCTTCAATCAGCGTGCAAACCCAGTAACCCTGACGGCCTAGCCGAACCCAATCATGGATGCGGCCGATGATGTCCTCTTTTCGCGAGGCAGGCAGGACCGTCGTTTTGACCGGTGTTCTGCCAGGCGGGCGTTCATCAATGATCGAAAGATCAAGGTCTGAATAACCGATCATGGCCAGGGTCCTTGGGATGGGCGTTGCGGTCATGATGAGCTGATGTGGCGCCCATCCATTCCGTTGCCCTTTTTCCTTTAGTGCGAGTCGCTGATGGACGCCAAAACGGTGTTGCTCATCAATAATGACCAGTCCAAGCTTCTGAAACTCAACCTCATCCTGAAAGAGAGCATGCGTGCCGACAATGAGGGCGATATGGCCCGTTTGAAGTGCCGACAGACACTGACGACGGGCTTCTCCCTTCGCCTTGCCGGATAAGAGGCCCATCTTCATGCCAAGAGGGCCGAGCCAGTGTTCAAAAATCCTCGCGTGTTGTTCAGCAAGTAGTTCAGTCGGCGCCATGATGGCCACTTGATAACCTTCCCCAATCGCCGTCAGCGCGGCAAAGGCTGCAACGACGGTCTTGCCGGATCCCACATCGCCCTGTAAGAGGCGCATCATCGGCCAGGGTCTTTTGAGATCTTCAAGAAGTTCACCGATGACCCGTTGTTGGGCTTGGGTTAGACGGAAAGGGAGTGCGGCCTCAAAGCGCCGGGTAAGATCGGCATTCGCCACCATGGGAGGGGCTGGTTGGTTCTGCACCCGAAGTCGGCAGCGGCTGTGACTCAGGTGATGCGCTAATAACTCCTCAAAGACCAGCCGCTCTCGCGCCATGGCCATGGCGCTGGAATCGGGGGGGGTTCCTGCTGTGGGCGCATGCAGTTGTTGAAGCGCTTTTTTTAAGGGCAGGGCTGTTCCGGCATCCAACGATTCTTCAGGCAGCCAGTCGATGAGATCGTCAAGCGCGGTGGTGAGGGCTTGGCCGATCAGCTTCCTGAGGCTTTTCTGGTGAAGACCCTCGGTCAGGGGGTAGATCGGGGTCAGGTAGGCCTCAGGTTCGGAGACTTTGCCTGGGGCTAGAAGCGTCAGGTCAGGATGATGGAGTTCAAGCCCCTGAAAACCGAGGCGGACTTCACCGAAGCACTGAAGCCTTTGGCCCTCGATCAGAACGCGTCGCTGTTCCTGAGTGTGATGAAAAAACCGGAGAAACAACTGGCCCGACCCATCGCTGATCCGAAGGACCAAGGTCCGCCGATGTCCCTGGGTCATGTGGACTGAATCAATCTGGCCGGTCACCAGGGCATGATCGCCCACTCTGATATTCGCCAGCGAAATCAGGCGGGTCCGGTCCTCATAGCGGTAAGGCAGGTGAAACAAAAGGTCCTCAATCGATTGAAGACCGAGGCGCTCCAATTTTTTGAGCGTTTGTGCTCCGACGCCCTTGAGGCTGGCGATGGAACGCTGCGCGTGGGTTGGACCTGAGTTTTTCACGGGACCCCTAAGAGTCAGCCCTCAAGGACCAGAATGCCGTCCATCTCAACCCCTGCACCGCGCGGTAGCGATTGAACGCCAATGGCCGCCCGCGCAGGGTAGGGAGGAGAAAAGTATTCCCCCATAATGTCATTCAGGCGTTGAAAATGGCTGAGGTCGGTCAGGAAAACGTTGAGCTTGACGATATCAGACAGTTCGCCCCCCGCGGCCCTTGAGACCTCTTTGAGGTTATTGAATACCTGCCGAATCTCCGCCTCGATGCCGCCTTCGACCAGTGTCATGGTGATGGGGTCTAGGGGGATCTGGCCTGACAGATAGACCGTGTTTTGAACCCTGACGGCTTGGGAGTAGGTGCCGATCGCTGCGGGTGCCGAAGGCGTTGAGATGATTATTTTAGTCATGGCCCGTTTTCTTTCGAAGCTCTGATTTAACCCTTGATATTTTGAGAACGATGGTGAGCTTTCTTAGTTCTCGAACGACATTGGCCAGATGATTTCGGTCACGAACCATCAGGGTAATGAAGTCCACCGAGAGTTGACTGTCCTGATTGACGATCTGGACATTCTCGATGTTGGCCCGCATGCGTGAAATGGTCGAGGCAACCTTGGCGAGAGTGCCGACTTGATTCATGAGTTCCAGTCGGATCAGAGCAGGGAACTCCCCAGTCGCCTGCTTATCCCATTGCACATCGATCCAGTTGACCTGACGCTTTCGGAGTTCTTCAATGTTTTTGCATTCGGTCAGGTGGATCACCAGGCCCTTACCGGGATTGAAGAAGCCGATGATGGGGTCACCTGGAATCGGACGACAACACTTGGCAAGGTTGACCACCATGCCCTCGGTGCCCTTGATAATCAATGGTGTGATGGTCGGCAAGGTTGATAAGCTGGTGCCGCCATCCTTGTGGTCGCCGACCGCTATCAGTTGGCGTGCGACGAGCATCGGTAGGCGATTGCCGAAACCGATATCTTCCAGAAGGTCGTCAAGGCTTGGGATGTCGAGGGCCTTGAGAAGCGCTTTGAACTGGGTTTGTGAAATGTCTTCATACCGAAACCCCAGATCATCCACTTCCTTTTCGAGGAGTCTTAAGCCCAGCGCGATGCCTTCTTTCACTTTAAAGTGTCTGAGATGGTTGCGAATGGCCGCACGGGCTTTCGCGGTCACCACGAAGCTGAGCCAGAGGGGGTTCGGCCGGGCCCATGGCGCTGTAATGATTTCTACCGTCTGACCGTTCTGAAGAACCGTCTGGAGGGGGGCCAGCTGACGGTCAACCCGAGCGGAAACGCACGTATTGCCGACATGGGTATGAACGGCATAGGCAAAGTCAACCACGGTGGTATCCCGTGGAAGCTTGATGATCTGTCCTCGCGGGGTGAAGACATAGACTTCCCGCTGGAAAAGATCCACCTTAAGATTATCCAGAAACTCAAGCGAGTCCCCTGCGCTTTGCTGAATTTCAAGCAGATCCTGCAGCCACTCATGCGCCCTTGCCTGACTGTAAGGGGCTAGTTCCTTTTCGCTCTTGTAAAGCCAATGAGCGGCAATGCCGGCTTCTGCCAAATGATGCATGGCGCGGGTCCGGACCTGAATCTCGAGTGGCTGCCCAAAAGGGCCTGCGAGGACCGTGTGGAGGGACTGATAGCCGTTGGCCTTGGGGACTGCAATATAGTCCTTGAAACGTCCCGGAATCGGCTTGTAAAGATTGTGCACGATACCCAAGCCCCGATAGCAATCATCGACGTTTTCTCCAATGATCCGAAAGGCATAGACGTCGAAGACCTCGGCAAAAGGGCGGCGTTTTCGGACCATCTTCTGATAGAGGCTGTAAAGGTGCTTTTCGCGTCCGATCACCTCACAGTGATCAAGGCCAGCATCGGCGAGCCGCTTGAGGATGCTTGATTCAATGCTGGACACCACCTCTTTGCGGTTGCCGCGCGCCTTTTTAACCGACTGCGCTAGGATGCGGGCTCTGGTGGGATACATCGCCGCAAAGCCGAGATCCTCCAGTTCGAGGCGCATCTCATGCATTCCCAAACGGTTGGCAATGGGCGCGTAGATGTCAAGGGTTTCAGAGGCGATACGGCGGCGCTTGTGGCTCGCCATCGTTTCGAGAGTTCGCATGTTATGAAGACGATCGGCGAGTTTAACCATGATCACCCGCAGGTCTTTGACCATCGCCAAAAACATTTTTCGGACGTTCTGCGCCTGGGCTTCTGCCCGAGATGTGCTGTTTATTCTGCCAAGTTTGGTGACGCCATCAACCAGTTCGGCGACTTCCTCACCAAATTCATCAATCAGTCGTTGTTTGTCGACGCCCGTGTCTTCAATGACATCGTGCATGATCGCCGCCATGATCCCGCGCATGTCCATGCGCATATCGGCTAACAGGAGGGCGACCGAGAGGGGATGGCAGATGTAGGGTTCGCCGGTCAGTCGAACCTGCCCCTCGTGCGCTTCATGGGCAAGATCGTAAGCTCTGATGACCTCGGCGATTTGGTCGGCATCGAGATAAGACGACAGCACCTTACACAGTCGTCTAATCAGCTTTTCCTGCGGTAGCTCAACCGCCTCGGTTACCGCAAGCATCATGGTAGGTCTTGGGTCGTTGGGGGTAGGCGCTACCTTTTGGAAAGATGAACCCTCAGTCGAAGTCCTCATCATCGAGGTCAGGACCCGGCGTTGGCAGCGGTGGGCGGGCCAAGGGGAAGCGGTCCTGCTTCACGGGGACATTCAGATAGTCGCGCGTAATATCGCCGGCGGCGATTTCACGAAGCGCCACCACCGTCGATTTGTCATTTTCCCAAGGAACCTTCGAATCTTCGGGGTGAATGGACAGTTGACGCGCACGTTTTGCAGCGACCAGCACCAGCTGGAACCGGTTATCGACATTATCGAGACAATCTTCTACCGTAACTCTTGCCATGTCAGGGATCTTTAAAATAAGTGAATGGATGATCTATTTGTTTGGTTTTACTCCAAACCGTCCATCTTGTACAGCCAGTCGGCTCCTGAGCCCCCTGTTTTGGAGTCTCAGAAGTCCACCTATGGCGGGGCCTTAGGGCCCCTTGAGCCTTAACTGGCGCGGGATTCCAGCATCACAACGGCCGGAAGTTTCTTGCCTTCAAGAAACTCAAGGAAAGCACCGCCCCCTGTCGAGGTATAAGAGACCTTGTCCTCGATATCGTATTTCTCAATCGCGGCCAGGGTGTCACCGCCTCCTGCAATCGAGAAGCCATCACTATCGGCCACGGCTTTTGCTACCGTCTTCGTCCCTTGGCTGAACTGTTCGATTTCAAACACGCCCACGGGGCCATTCCACACGATGGTTCCTGCAGACCTTATGATCTCAGCATAGCGGGCTGCCGTTTCAGGCCCTATATCGAGAATCAGGTCGTCTGCAGTCACCTCACTGACCCGCTTGACGGTCGCAACGGCCGATTCAGAGAATTCCTTCGCGGTAACCACATCGGTGGGGACCGGAATCTCGCCACCCCGGGCCTTGGCTTTCTCCATGAGTCGGATGGCCTCTGGGATCAGATCGGCTTCATAGAGTGATTTGCCGACCTCGAAACCTGCGGCAGCGATGAAGGTGTTGGCTATGCCGCCCCCTACGATGAGCTGGTCACAAAGCTCCGATAGGGATTCGAGAACTTCGAGCTTACCTGAAACCTTGGAGCCACCCACAATCGCCAGCATCGGGCGGGCAGGGCTTTTGAGTGCCTTCGAAAGAGCGTCCAGTTCCCCCGCCAACAGGAGTCCAGCGCAAGCGATCGGCGCCTTCTGACCCACACCATGGGTTGAGGCTTCGGCGCGATGGGCGGTACCAAAAGCATCCATCACAAAGACGTCGCAGAGTTTGGCCATCTTGGCGGCCAATTCTTCGCTGTCTTTCTTTTCACCCTGGTTGAAGCGGACATTCTCACAAAGAACCACCTCACCCGGTGTCACCTCGATGCCTTCCAGCCAGTCCTTGACCAGCCGAACCGGCAGGCCGAGGAGGCTTCCAAGACGATCCGCGACCGGCTTCATGGAGAATTCTTCCTGAAATTCACCCTCGGTGGGGCGTCCGAGGTGCGACATCACCATGACCTTGGCGCCGGCTTTGAGGCAGTGTTGAATGGTTGCGATGGTGGCGCGAATACGGGTATCGCTGGTGACCACACCGTCCTTGACCGGGACGTTTAGATCGGCGCGAATAAGCACGCGTTTGCCGGTAAGGTCAAGTTCAGTCAGGCGCTTGAAGCTCATGGGTGGTTCCTGGTTGGTGTGTTGAATGAATGGGTTCGCCATTTGATGGAGCAGCCCATGCTCGGAAACTGCTGGCGGGGTCCTTCGCCGGTAAGGCTCACCAGCCGCATGGCCTCGAATAGTTCGCGCGGGGACTCCGCTGTCGCGGGTTGGCGCCCGCTGGCATCGATTCGGCCCCGGTACTGGAGTTCAAGGGCCCTGTTATAACCAAAAAAATCGGGCGTACAGACGGCACCATAGGCCTTAGCGACATTTTGAGTATCGTCGAGGAGATAGGGAAAGTCGTAGCCCTTTTCGAGAGCGATGCGCTGCATGTTCTCAAAACTGTCCTCGGGGTAATCCTGGGTGTCGTTCGACATGATGGCTACGGTATGGACGCCGAGGCGATGAAGATCGCGGGTGTCACGAACGAGTTTGTCTTGGATGGCCTTAACGTAGGGGCAGTGGTTCGAGATGAACATCACCAGAAGGCCTTGGGGTCCTTTGCAGTCAGCGAGTGTTAAAACACGGCCGTCCACGCCCGGGAGCAAAAAATCGATCGCGGGGGCTCCAAAATCGCAGAGGGGCGTTTCAATTAAGGCCATGGTGGAGAAAGGGGCTCATAGGCCTTCTATGATAGCAAAATCAGTCAACGAGAGGTCCCAAAGACCGACAGCGAGGCAACGCGCTGTTGCCTCAGGATTTGCTGAAGCGCCACATGACGATAGAAACAGCGGTGAGGGCGAGCAGCATCGGGAAGGAGACCGAAAACAGCGGATTGAGTTCGTAGACCAAACCCAGATGGCCAAACATCTTGTCAAAGAGGTGGAAGCCGAGGCCAATGACAACCCCAGCGACGACGCGTTGTCCGGTGCCCACCTCCCGGCGAACAGTCATCACAAAGGGAACCGCGACCATCAGCATGACCAGGGTCACCAGTGGGTTGATCAGTCGTCCCCAGAAGGCCTGCTCTACAATCCGTGAAGCCTGGCCATTATCTTTGAGATATTCCATGTAATGGAGCAATTCGACCGCTGAGAGATTTTCCGGGCGAATCATAAAGGCATTAAGGAGGTCGGGTGCCAGAACGGATGACCAGTCGGCGGAGGCCTGTTGATTCGTGGTGATCTTATTTTCCGTGATGGTGCTGCTGCGGATATCTTTGAGATTCCAGCGGCTCCCGTCATGGATGGCCTGTTTCGCAAAAGTAGCCTTGGTCAGCTTTCGATCTGTGCCGACGTCATAGATATTGATACGGCCGATGGTTTCCATCGCAAAAATAGAGCGGATATTGATGAAAACATTGCCATCGCGGACCCAGAATCCATAGGCTGATCTTGAGGTCACCTGATCGGTCTGCGCGATGGATTTGAGGTTTTGGGCGGCACGCTCTGAAGGGGGGGCAATCAATTCGCCGATAAAAATGGACGAGGCAAGCAGGACCAGCCCTCCAAGCAGCACGGCCCCGGTGATTCTGATTTTGGACACCCCAGCCGCTTGCATGGCCACCAGCTCTCGGTTGTTAGCGAGCCCCCCGAGGGTGACGAGACTGCCCACCAGTGCGGCCGGTGCCAGGAGTTCATAGAAATTACGGGGCAGCGTCAGGGCGAGGTACTTGAAAATCTGATTCATCCCGTAAGCCCCTTTCCCCATGTCTCCCAGTTCGTCAGCAAAACTGAAGAAGGTCAAAAGGGTTAAGAGAACCACAATGGCCACCAAGGCTCCCTTGATCACTTCTTTGGCGATATACCAATCTAGTTGACGAATCACGCCGGTCTCCGGAATAAGCGATGACGAATCCAGCGGGGCCCGAGATTTTTAAGGAAAAGCCCGAGGGTCATGAGGATCAAAAGCCCGTAAATAGTGGAGTAACTTACCCAAGGCTTGATCTTTTCCGCCATCAGCATGCCTTGTGACACTTTCTGCACATTCTCATAGACAATGTAGATGATGAAGGCAGTGAAGATGCTGCCAAAAGGGCCTTGTCGTGGGGACAGCCGTGCCAAGGGAACCGCAAGCAGCGTCAAAGCGAAGACCCCGAGCGGAATGGCGATGCGTTTTTGAAGCTCGGCCAGTTCTTTCGGCGTGCCGCCATTCAAGAGCGTCATGCTGGGTGTGGCTTCTCGCTTCAGGGTATCAGAGGCCTCTTCGGGACCCGAGATACGGACGCCATATTCATCAAATTCGCTGATCACGTAATTAGCTTCGCCCGGAGTCCCCTGATAGCGGCGTCCATCTTTCAAGATGACGAAGTTATCGCCATTTTCGACTTTTTGTAGCCGGCCGTAGTCGGCGATCACGACCCCGGTGGATTCATTTTGTCGACTTTGGACAAAAATGTTCATCATGTTCTGGTTTTCGTCCATGGATTCTGCATAGAGAACGACGTTACCGGATTTAAATTCATTGAAGCGCCCAGCCTTGATGCCGCGAAGGTCATGGGTCTCAACATCATGGTTGATCAGTTCCTGGCTTTGCCGCTCACTCCAGGGCATCACTTCGAGCGCCATATAGGAGGCCAGCACAAAGACGGGGATGATGACCCAAGCCATGCTGAGATAAAGGCGTTTGGTGCCGATACCGGCTGAAGCCAAAACGGACATTTCGTGATCCCGGTACATGCGGCCTAGGACGATAAGGACTGCCAGAAACACGGAGGGGGGAATCAGCATGGCGAGAGCGGTCAGCGACTTTAGGCCCAGCAGGGAAAAAACGGTTTCAGTGGCGACCTCCCCCTCGATGGCCTTGGTCAGGATGCCAAGGAATTTGCGGCTCACAATGATGATGACCAGCACCATCAGAATGGATAGCAGGGTCTTTGCTAGTTCAAGCGAGACCATGCGATCGACCACGGTGATGATCGAGCGTTTGAACCGCTGTTGAGGGCGGGTTGGGTTTTCGCTCATGAAGTCGGGGTTACCGTTTGAAGTGGGGGGCTGCGCCTTTTGTCGGTGATGAAGGCCAGCGGTCCATTTTACCATCAAGGATCTTGAAAGGGCTTAAAGCACCGCGCGTCAGTTCAGCATCAATCCTTAAAGGCTTCCACCGGGACCAAGACATGAATATCATCGCCGATCCCTGGGAGATAGCGGTTCATACCAAATGCCGAGCGTTTGAGGTGGGTTTCGATGTCAGCGGCGCAGAGATCCTTTTTGACAAAGGGATTGGTTCCACAGGTAAAGCCTTTGATGTCAAGCCGGATGGGCTGTGTCACCCCGAGTAAGGTGAGTGTCCCTTGGGCGGCGACCAACTTTTCTCCCGCGAATTCAAAATGGTCCGATTTGAAGATGATGTCTGGAAATGTTGCCGTGTTGAAAAAAGCATCGGATTTGAGATGTTCGTTCCATTTGGCAAGCCCCATATCGATGGACTCCGCGGCAATGGTCAAGCTGACGTGACCGCTTTTCTTTTGAAGGTCGAGGGTGATTTTGCCGCTGGTTTGATTGAAGCGCCCCCGTTGCGTGGAAAAGCCAAGATGGCTGACCTCAAACACTGGCAGGGTGTGGGCTGGATCAATCGTGTAAGTGTCACTCGCCATGCTTGGGATAGTGATGAAGCTACTGAGAATGATCGCGATGGCGCGGTCGGTCATGCTGTTCTCTCCTTTGGGTTGATGGTCTGGGATGGCATCTTCCTGATCATATCGTCTTTTCATCGTAATCGAGCGCTCCTGAAATCTTCGATCGCTTGGAGGATTTCAAGGGTGGTCTTCATCACAAGGTGTTCTGGCATTGAGGGGATAGATTGGAGTCATCACCGGCGTTCTCTTGAAGTGGAAACCATACTCTAATAATCCAGGATTTTCGAAAAAAGGCGATGGTAATCGGTGGCCTTAGGCGCTGGCTCCAAAGAGGAAACATGCCTCAATGGCCGAAAGGACGCAGGTCCAAAAGACGAGCTGTGGCATAATTTTGAATGCCGTCACTGATCGGACCAGAACCCTCTTTCGGATGAAGCGCTGCTGGCATGGGAAAAAAAGGAGACATTACGATGGAATACAAGGCAAAGTCTGAACAGGTCGAGTCGCTCGACTCAGCGTGCGTCCTGGTGGGTGTTTATCAAAAGCGAAAGCTGACACCCACCGCTTCTTTGCTGGATGGTCGCCTGCAAGGCCTTCTCGAATCGCTGTTGAAACGGGATGATATTGAGGGGAAGGTGGGTGACCTGCTGATCGTCAATCACACGGGTGATCAAGCCATTGAACGGGTGATTTTGGTGGGTCTTGGGAAGGCCGGCGAATTAACGCCTAAATCCTATCGAGCGGCGCTCCATGCGGCAGCGCGGGCGCTCAAAGCGACCCACGCGAAGCACGCTTTCAGTGCTTTGCATGAGGCAGAAGTTGAGGGGCAAACGCTGAGCCATAACATCCGCCAGTTTGTTGAGGTCCTTGATTCCAGTCTCTATCGGTTTACTGAGCTGAAGACCGAGCCTTTGGCCCCGGCGCCCAAGATCAACAAAGTCGATTTCCTGGTTCATGGGGCTAAATCCATTAGCGCTGCTGAAAAAGCCATTCAGCAGGCTGAAGCGATTAGCCTGGGCGTTCATATCGCCAAGGAACTGGCCAATCTTCCGGGGAATGTCTGCACGCCCACTTACTTGGCCGATCAGGCCGAAAAAATCGGCAAGCGGAGTAAAAAGCTCAAAACCAAGATTCTTGACGAGCGGGACCTTGAAGCTCTCGGAATGGGTGCCTTTCTCTCCGTGTCCAAAGGCAGCGTCGAGCCTGCTCGAATGATCGTCATGGAATATACCGGTACGTCCGCTAAAACCAAGCCCTATGTCCTCGTCGGGAAGGGGTTGACCTTTGATGCCGGTGGGATTTCTATTAAGCCTGCTGCCAGCATGGATGAAATGAAGTACGACATGTGCGGCGGAGCGAGCGTCATAGGCGCGCTAGCCGCGGTCGCTGAGATGGAGCTGCCGATCAATGTCGTCGGTTTGGTGCCCGCTTCTGAAAATCTTCCATCAGGGTCTGCCAATAAGCCTGGAGACATTGTTAAGAGCATGGCGGGACTGACTATCGAAATTCTCAATACCGATGCTGAAGGTCGGCTGCTCCTCTGTGATGCGCTGACCTTTGCTAAGCGCTATGAGCCTCAAGCCGTCATTGATGTGGCGACACTCACGGGCGCTTGCATTGTGGCCTTAGGTCGTCATCCGAGCGGTCTCTGGAGCAATAATGAAGATCTTGCTGCCGCGATAACGGTTGCGGCGGATAAGGCCCTCGACCGGGTCTGGCGGATGCCTCTTTGGGAGGAGTATCAGGATCAGCTCAAGTCGAATTTCGCTGACCTCGCCAATATAGGTGGGCCCGATGGTGGCAGCGTGACGGCCGCCTCTTTTCTTTCAAGGTTTACCAAAGACTTCCCCTGGGCGCACCTTGACGTTGCCGGAACCGCCTGGAAAACCGGTGCCGACAAGGGCGCCACCGGGCGTCCTGTGCCTCTCCTTGTCCAGTATCTGATGGACCGCGCTGCATGACCGACTGGGTTGATTTTTACATTCTTCCGAGCGAGGACCCAAAGAGCCGGAGAGTAACGGCTTGTAAACTGGTTGAGAAAGCCTATCGGCAAGGGCTTACCCTTTACATCAGGACCCAAGACGAGGAAGAATCACGAGTCATCGACGATCTTCTGTGGACCTTTCGTCAGGGAAGTTTTGTGCCGCATGAGATGGCTGGGCCATCAAATGAGGATGTGCCCGTCGTCATAGGTCATGGCGAGATGGAGGGCGATGCACGAGACGTTCTGGTCAATCTCGCGGTAGTCGTTCCGACGGGTTATGAGCGATTTCGCCGTGTTGCCGAGTTGGTGGATCAGGATGAGGCCACAAAAAAGGCCGGTCGCGAGCGCTACAAGATCTATCAGCTTGGGAGTCTTGAGATCAAGACGCATGCTTTGGAGAAGGCCTGATCAAGGATCATGAAGGCTTCTCTGCCACTCCATCTGCCGTTCCTTAAAGGAACGGTTTACGTTTGAAATGCTATGGACAAGACTTACGAACCCAACGCGATCGAGCAACGCTGGTACCAATATTGGGAAGCGGCGGGGTACTTCGCCCCCTCCGGCGAGGGGATCCCATTCTCTATCATGATCCCCCCCCCCAATGTGACCGGCAGCCTTCATATGGGCCATGGGTTCAACAACACCCTCATGGACACCTTGGTGCGTTTCCGCCGGATGCAGGGGCATAACACGCTCTGGCAGGTGGGCACCGACCACGCAGGTATCGCAACCCAAATGGTCGTTGAACGTCAACTGGCCGGGGAGGGGGTGACCCGTCATGACCTCGGCCGCGAGAAGTTTCTTGATAAGGTCTGGGCGTGGAAGGGGGAGTCCGGTGGCAACATTACCCGACAGCTCAGAAGGCTGGGCTCCTCGGTGGATTGGTCCCGGGAACGCTTCACCATGGATCAAGGCTTATCTACAGCCGTCCAGGAATGCTTCGTCCGTCTTCACCAAGAGGGCCTGATCTATCGCGGAAAGCGCCTCGTCAACTGGGATCCCGTGCTGCACACCGCGATCTCAGATCTTGAAGTACAAAACAGCGAGGAGAAAGGCAGTCTCTGGCATTTTCGCTATCCCTTGGTCGATGGTAGCGGGTATTTAGTGGTCGCAACAACGCGCCCGGAGACTATGCTGGGCGACACGGCGGTAGCGGTTCACCCGGACGATGAGCGTTATCGGCACCTGATTGGAAGAACCATCCGCTTGCCGTTGGTGGGGCGTGAGATTCCGATTATTGCCGATGAATATGTCGATCCTGCCTTCGGTACCGGCTGCGTTAAGATCACCCCCGCCCATGATTTCAACGACTACGAGGTGGGTAAGCGGCACCAGCTGCCGTTGATCAATATCTTTGATAAGGATGCGAAGATCCTCACTCGGTTCGCTGTTTTTCATTTTGATGATCCAAAAACGTTGATCGAAGAGCCTGCGCCTTTGAACTATCAGGGGCTGGATCGCTTCGAAGCAAGAAAAAGGGTCGTCGAGGCGCTTCAAGCCTTAGGTCTCGTCGAGCACATTGAGCCCCATGCCCTCAAGGTTCCCAAGGGAGACCGCTCGGGCGCCGTGATCGAGCCTTGGTTGACCGATCAGTGGTATGTCGACGCCAAGACGCTGGCAAAGCCGGCCATCGAGGCCGTCGAGAGTGGCAAGATTCGCTTCGTCCCCCAGCCATATGAGAATCTCTATTTCTCCTGGATGCGGGATATCCAGGACTGGTGTATCTCAAGACAACTCTGGTGGGGGCACCGAATCCCTGCTTGGTACGATGATCAGGATCAGGTCTACGTGGGACGAGATGAGGCAGAGGTCAGAAGGCAGCATGGCCTCGGTGCTGATGTTCGCCTTCGCCAAGATGAGGATGTTCTTGATACCTGGTTCTCTTCGGCGCTGTGGACTTTCTCGACCCTCGGCTGGCCGGAAGCCACCCCGGAACTTCGAACCTTTCATTCGACCGATGTTTTGGTGACAGGCTTTGACATCATCTTCTTCTGGGTCGCAAGGATGATTATGATGACGCTTCATTTTATGAAGCATCCCGATGGGACGCCTGAGGTTCCTTTCAAGACGGTCTATGTCCATGGACTCGTTCGCGATGGGGAAGGGCAGAAAATGTCGAAATCCAAGGGGAACGTTCTCGATCCCCTTGACATCATTGATGGTATTTCGCTGGAGGCGTTAGTCCAAAAACGCACCATGGGGCTGATGCAGCCCCAAATGGCCCAGAAGATAGAAGCGAGAACCCGTAAGGAGTTTCCGGAGGGGATTGCACCATATGGTTGCGATGCACTGAGGTTTACTTTTGCATCCTTAGCCTCCACCGGCCGCGACATTAAATTCGACATGGGGCGGGTCGAGGGGTATCGAAATTTTTGCAATAAACTTTGGAATGCCGCCCGGTTTGTGTTGATGAATACCGAGGGCGCTAACCTTGGGGTGCCGGGGGATGGTGTTTTGAGTCTCCCTGATCGCTGGATTCTCTCGCGGCTGAATCACGCCATCAACGAAACCCTGAGGGCTTTCGAGGAATTTCGCTTCGATCTGGCGGCCCGAAGCCTCTATGAGTTTATCTGGAATGAATACTGCGACTGGTATCTTGAATTGGCCAAGGTCAGCCTTCAGTCTGATGACCCTCTGGCCCAGCGAGGGACCCGGCAGACGCTAGTTAAAGTTCTTGAAACCGTGCTGCGTCTCACCCACCCGGTGATGCCTTACATCACCGAGGAAATCTGGCAGCGGGTTGCCCCGCTCCAAGGGATATTGGGCGATACGATCATGTGCCAGCCATATCCGGTCGTGGATGCGTCTTTGAACGACCCTCGGCATGAGAAGGTGATGGACTGGGTTATGGCACTTCTTCTTGGGATTCGGCGTATTCGGGGCGAAATGAACATTCCCCCCGGGAAACCATTGACTGTGATCCTTGATCAGGGGACATCAGACGATCGTGATTGCCTTGATTTGAGTCTTGATTACCTGCTCAAGGTGGGTCGGGTTGAATCTATCAGCTGGCTTGAATCAGGAACCGAAGCGCCAGAATCGGCGATTGCACTGGTTGGGGAGATGAAAGTTTTGATTCCGATGGCGGGGTTGATCGATAAGGATCAGGAGCTCGCTCGGCTCGATCGTGAGATGCATCGATTGGGCAAGGAATTGCCGCGTCTTGAAGGGAAGCTTTCCGATCCGTCTTTTTTGGCGAAAGCCCCGAGAGAGGTGGTCGAAAAGGAAACGCAGCGCCTTCACGATCTTCGTCAGAGTCTCACAGAGCTTGAGGCGCAGATGGCCAAAATCCGTGCCTTGTCATCGGACTCCGCTGTTGAATCATCATAGGCGACATCTATGCTGATGGATTCTTTGTTGATTCTTGGAGGCGCTTTTGTCTTTGGGTTGGTGGTGGGCAGTTTCCTGAGCGTGGTCGTCCATCGTTTGCCGATCATGATGGAGCGAACCTTGCGGTTAGAGTGCCAAGAAGAGGGGGAACCCTCTGAGGCCGAGTCGCCCTACAATCTCGTCGTCCCAGGTTCAAGATGTCCCGCCTGCAGGCGTCCCATCAAGCCGTGGCATAACCTCCCGGTTTTGAGCTACCTCATCCTCCGCGGTCGTTCGGCCTGCTGCGATGGAGTCATTCCCCTCCGTTACCCTTTGCTGGAAATCCTTAGCGGTCTTCTGTCGGTGGGGGTGGTCTTCCATTTTGGGGTCACTGTGACCGCCGCCGCGGCCTTGATCCTTAGTTATAGTCTTCTGGCACTTGCTTGCATTGATCTTGAGCATCAGATACTCCCAGACAGTATCACGCTGCCAGTCCTTTGGCTGGGTCTTTTGTTCAGCATGAGTGGTGGGCTGGTGGACAGTGAAACCAGTATCCTTGGGGCGGCAACCGGGTACTTGAGCCTTTGGTCGGTTTACCAAATTTTTAAGTGTCTGACCGGCAAGGAGGGGATGGGGTATGGCGACTTTAAATTGCTGGCACTGCTCGGCGCTTGGTTGGGTTGGCAGGCGATCCCTTTAGTGATTGTCTTGTCCTCGGTGGTGGGTTCTGTCTATGGGCTTGGCCTTATCGTTTTTCGTGGCCATGCCTCTGGTCAGCCTATCCCCTTTGGGCCTTTTCTTGCCGCCGCCGGTTGGATCGTTCTCCTTTATGGCGGCGATTTGACCCACTTTTATTGGGGGCTCGCCGCTTGAAGGGCGCTTTAAGGCCCCTGCGGGTAGGGCTGACCGGTGGGGTGGGGAGCGGCAAATCGACCGTGGCCTCCCATTTTGAGGCGCTCGGTGTCCCGGTCATCGATGCCGATAGAATCGCCCGTCTACTGGTCGCGCCAGGCCAGCCTGCTCTGCTTGAGGTGGCCGCTTATTTTGGTGACGAGGTCATGAAAGACGGCCAGCTCGATCGCACCGTCTTAAGGCAGAAGATCTTTGCCGATGACCATCAGCGTCGGTGGCTAGAGCGCTTGCTCCATCCCAAGATCTATGCCGCCATTGAGCAGCAAATCGCAGCGCAATCGGCCCCTTATGTGCTGGTTGTGGTGCCCCTTCTCCTCGAGACGGGACGGCTGGATTTAGTGGATCGGCTGTTAGTGGTTGATGTTGATCCAACACTCCAAATTCAGCGGGTGGTGGGGCGAGAACAGCTTGAATCCTCCGAGGTAGAAAAGATGCTTGAGGCCCAAATTAATCGGGAGACCCGTCTTTTGGCAGCGGACGATGTCCTCGACAACTCAGGGTCCCCTGATGATCTTCCTCAAAAGGTCCTGAAGTTGAACCAAGTCTATCTGAACATGGCGGCCCGTCTTCGTTAACGCTCAGTAAAACATTTCTTCTGAAGAACTTCTGGTTGATCTTGAGGTCACATGTGGGAGATGGCCTTGGTAAAATGCCCTATGAAAGACAGATTTAACTTCCCAAGGACACCTGAAGACATGATTCATCTCAAAGGTCGCATCGTTTAAGAGTGAGCGAGCCTATGTGGTGAATGGCTGAATCTTGATGCAATCCCCGGTTTTTCTAGAGAAAACCTGACGCATCTTCAAAGACCAAGAATGACAGACATCGTTAGGGTTAAAAAATGAACACCGAGTATGCGGCAGAAGTGGTCGGCAATGTTTTTATGACGGTGGCACTCCTGTCATTTTTCATTTTGCTAGCACTTGAAAAGAAAAGACCACACATACGATTTGATCGTGGGATCAGTCGGGAATCCATACTGACGAATCTATCGGCTTTTTTCTTCAACAACATTTTCCTGACCCTCCTCAGAGCGACATCGCTCTTTTTTATTGCCCAAAGGTTCTCAGGCCATGGTCTTTTGCACAGTGTTGAGGAGGGGCCCATCAAGTGGCTGATGACCTTCTTTCTTTATGATCTCGCGATCTACTTCTGGCATGTGATCAACCACCATAACGATTTTCTCTGGCGCTTTCACAAGGTTCATCACAGTGATAAGGCGTTCAATTTGACCACCGGTTTCAGGTTCCATGTGCTCGACCTTTTTATCGAGATTCCTTACAAATGTCTGTTCGTTATTCTGATCGGGGTCGATGCGCATATTGTATTGGCGATGGAAGCCATTCAGCTGGTGTTCATTCTGTTCCATCACTCTAATATCATGATTCCCAATGAGGAGAAGCTATCAGGCTTCATTATCACTCCGTTCTTACATCGAGCGCATCATTCATCCTTGCGTTCAGAACACGACAGTAATTACGGCATTGTCTTTGCGGTGTGGGATCGCGTGTTTGGAACCCGTCAAGAGGTGACTCCGCAAAAGATTGGATTAGATGTGATCATGGCGGGTAATTTTCTTCAGCTCTTTTGTCTTGCCTTTTTAACTGAAGGCCATTTCAAGAAGATTCTAAAGATCATTCCGAATTTTGGAGGTAATAAGTCTGATTGAGGCTTAGGTCTTCGCTTTTTTATTCAATCAAGCTTTTTTGTTCACCGATGCAGTCCTGCACGTTGCTCACGATCAACAGAGGTCCTTTAATGATGGATTTAAAGCTCAAGGTCAATCGGTCAGATCCCGTGTTAGCAGAATCAACGGCCATCGTTGCTGTGGAGCAGGAAAAGGTGTTCGACTTCATCGCGAATCAGTTTCATCGAAACTACCAGAAATGGATGCCCGATGTGGTTGAATTGGAAGCCCTGGATGGGTTGCCGGTCACTGTGGGCAGTAAATTTCGGCAGATCCGGCTTGAAAACGATGACCGGATTACATCGCTGTTTGAGATTACTGAGCGTGAACCCTGCCATCAATTTTCCTTTAAAGGCCTTGATCAACCCTATCGACAAACCTACTGCATGAATGCGGTGGCGGCCTCGACAACTCATGTGACCTTCCGCTTTGAGCTCCTGGAGGTTGATATATTCATGAGGCCTTTTGTTAAGTTGATTCGAGCGGCTATGGTTGAGGGTGTTGAGAGCACCGTTGAAACATTGCATGAACTGCTTAGCCAGAAAGTAAACCAATAATATCTTCATACCCTCGGAGAACTGCGACATGACTCTGTTCCTTAGAAAAGATACGGGCATCATCCCCCAAGTTCTGACGGCTATTCTTGATCATTGTGTCAATGGCGTAACGCTCGCTGATCCCGATCAGGAAGATTGTCCGATTGTCTATGCCAACAAATCCTTCGAAAGTCTCACGGGCTTTGGGCAAGACGAGATCATCGGAAAGAACTGTCGATTTCTTCAGGGTGCAGACAAAGATCAGGAAGAACTCCAGAGGCTCAGAGAGAGTCTTAAAAAGCATGAGGCCATCACGGTGACCCTCAGGAATTACCGCAAAGATGGCACTTTGTTCCATAACCGCCTGGCCGTCACCCCTTTAAGAGATAACAAGGGTGATCTTCTCTACTACTTGGGTGTGCAATATGACATCACCTACAAGATAGATGCCGACAGCGAGATTCGGAAGCTGACGGAACTGCTCGATACCTGAAGGTTTCAGGAGGCCGGGTAAACCGTTGGTTTGATCTTGAGTCTTTAATGACGTTGAAACGTTGAGGGTCATGGCTGATGCTGATCAAGACCAATACTGGACTGCGTTCTAGCGAGGTGACCGATGAGGTCATCTTTCAAGAGCGTCGTGATTCTCTTCGCTTGATCGGCGGGATCATGGCGTTGGGGGTCGCGGGCGTGGCTAAGGGGGGTACGGTTGATCAAGCGGCGTCCATGGCCCGTCAAGATGCCCTTGCTGCTTCAAATGAACGGCTCACTCGTGAGCAGGATATTGCACATTACAATAACTATTATGAATTCTCCTTCTACAAGGCCCCACCCTCGGAGCTGGCTCAAGCGATGCAAGTCGAACCTTGGGTTCTTGAGGTGGGTGGCTTGGTCGAGAATCCATTGACCTTATCCATCGATGACCTCCTGAGGCTTTTTCCACCAGAAGAGCAGATTCGGCGGATCCGCTGCGTTGAAGGCTGGTCTGGGGTAGTGCCATGGCTTGGTTTTCCATTGTTTCATCTTCTAAAAAAGGCCAGTCCTTTATCCTTCGGAAAATTCGTGAAGTTCACCTCGGTGATGCAGCCAGAAACGATGCCTAACCAGCGGGATCAAAAGATGCTGCCCTGGCCTTATGTGGAGGGGCTGAGGCTGGATGAAGCGATGCATCCTTTGGCGATGCTTGCGGTCGGTATGTATGGCAAAAAGCTACTTAATCAAAACGGCGCCCCCATCCGCTTAGTCATTCCATGGAAGTACGGCTTCAAAAGCATCAAGGCCATCGTTAAGATTGAAGTCACCGACTCGCTCCCGCTGACGTCTTGGAATCAAGTGGCGCCCAAAGACTATGGTTTTTATGCCAATGTTAATCCAGAGGTTCCCCACCCGCGCTGGAGTCAGGCGACAGAGCGGCCCCTTGGCAGCGCCTTTTACTCCCCTCGTCGAAAAACGGAGCTGTTCAATGGCTATGCCGAAGAGGTCGCTCATCTTTATGCCGGAATGGATCTTCGACAGCTGTTTTAATCATGATGAAGATGCTTCCCCCGTTGCTTTATGCCTACATCAGCGTGCTCAGAAAGCAGCAAAAAACCATTGATTACGCTCAGTACGGTTTAAAGTCGCCCTGGCTCATCGGCTTGATCGAGACCTTCTCAGAAGCTTTTAATCTCTGTCTGCTGATCTCCTTCTTCCCCCTGTTGATCCTCATGGTGTTGATCATGACCGATGATCTTGGGGGCAATCCGATCGAGGCTTTTCACCTCCATACGGGCATTTGGACTCTCCGGTTTCTCTGTATCACCCTCCTGGTGACGCCTATTCAAGTGATGACCAAATGGCGCGGAATGGCCCACTTCCGACAGCTCTTCGGCCTGATGACTTTTTTTTATGCGGCCGTCCACGTTTATGGTTATCTTGCTATTGATCAGGCCTGGGTGTGGTCTTCCATTTTTCGTGACATCAGTGAGACGACCTACATCTGGTGGGGGCTGTTCTGCTTTTTTGTCCTGGCTCTGTTGGCGCTCACCTCATCAAAGCCAGCGAAGAAGGCCATGGGAAAAAGCTGGAAGAAACTGCATCGATGGATCTACCCTGCATCAGTTGCTGCAGTGCTTCACTATCTTCTTCAGCTCAAGGGTAACCTTGCTGACCCCCTTCTTTACGGTCTTCTGATCACCTTCCTCTTGTTGTTCCGGGTGTTGGTTTGGTTAAAGGATCGCAAAGTGACTCGATTGATGATCCCCAAGCGGCCGCCCGTTGAAGAGGAGAAGGTTCCAGTAGAAGAGACCCATTAAGTTTCCTAAAAGAAGGTTTGCGTGGAAAGAGGCTGTGGGAGCCTTATAGAACCAAATAGGGCTCTTGCAGAATGAAAGTTACTCAGGTCTCCTTGCCTTGAATGGGGTCCCTCGGTCTATAATCGGTGACCCTCTTTCTCGCTGCATTCCACGCTAAGGGTTTTTCCTTGAATGACATGATCCTCTATGAATTTCCGCTGAACGAACGGATTCGTCTGTTTATTAGGCTGGAACAGCTGTTTCAGCAGCTGGATCACCACATAAAAGGGGTTTCTAGCTGGGACTGCCGCGCTGCCATTATGACTCTCCTTGAGCTGTTGAGCGTCTTTGGCCGCACGGATGTAAGGTCAGAAGCCATGCAGGAAATCGACCGCCAGACAGCGGCTCTCCACCGAATGACCCGGCTTCATTCTGGCATTGACCAGAAAATTTTAGGACAGGCGATCTTAGATCTCGAAGCGCTCAACCGTGGGCTTTATAAGGTTGCCGGGAAGTTGGGCCAGACGCTCCTCGAAGATGAGTTCCTCAAGGGAGTGATTCAGCGAGGCGCTCTTCCGGGGGGGAGCTGTTCGTTTGATGTTCCGGCTTATCACCATTGGCTCAATTCTGAGCCTTCTGTGAGGCGTCAAGATTTGATGGGGTGGATAGAGCCCTTCAATCACGTCCGTCAAGCGATCGATACCTTAATGAACTTCATCAGGACCAGTGCGAACGCCAGCCGGGAGTTCACCGTCGCTGGTTTTTATCAGAAGTCCCTCGATCACACCCTCGCTTATCAGCTGCTGAGGGTCTTTGTCCCCAAGGGCGCCCCCTATTATGCTGAGATTAGTGGGGGTAAGCATCGATTTACTATCCGCTTTATGGTTCGTGATATCGGCGAACGACCGCTCCAAGTTGCTGAGGATTTGGAGTTTCGTCTCAGCTGCTGCCTCTTCTAGTCTTCACGTCACGATGGCGCCCACGGTCAAATGTCCCACCTGCAGTCAGTCGGTCGTTTTCGAGGAAGCCTCCCGTCATCGGCCTTTTTGCAGCGAACGGTGCAAACTCATCGATCTAGGCGAGTGGGCGACTGAAAGCTATGTCATTGAAGGACCTCCCCTTGAGGAGGAGGATCTCTCGGAGGGGTTGGAGGACATGGAGATATCCCCGAAGAACTGGTCTTGAACCTGCGCCACTTCACCGATGGTTTTCTAACCGAGTATTTGATTGAATGACTGATATGAACCCTGCTTCCTTTGATCTTGAGAGCCTAAGAGCCGAATTATCGGGGAAGAATCCCCAGGTTATTCTAAAAGCCGCCCTCGAATCCTTTGAAAATATCGCCTTGTCTTTTAGTGGGGCGGAGGACGTCATTCTGATCGACATGGCGGTCAAGATGCGATCGGACATCCGGGTGTTCTGCCTTGATACCGGGCGACTCCACCCCGAGACCTATCGATTTATTGAGACCATCAGGGGCCATTACGGCATCGCGATGGATGTATTGATGCCGGATCCTGCGGCTATTGAGTCACTGGTTCGTCAAAAAGGACTCTTCAGCTTTTTCGAAGAAGGTCACACGGAGTGTTGCGGTCTCCGGAAGGTGCTCCCACTCAAACGCATGCTGTCGGGAATTGATGCTTGGGTGACCGGTCAGCGCCGTGATCAGAGCCTCACGCGTATCGAATTAGAGGAGGTCGAGTGGGATCGTGCCCTGGCAGCGCCTGGACAGCAGTTGGTGAAGTTCAATCCATTGACTCGCTGGTCTTCAACGCAGGTTTGGGACTACATCGACGCCCACGAGGTCCCCTTTAATCCACTGCATCGGCAGGGATTTACGAGTATTGGCTGTGAGCCTTGTACGCGTCCGATTCTTCCCAATCAGCACGAGCGGGAAGGACGTTGGTGGTGGGAGGATGGGGCGAAAAAGGAGTGCGGCTTACACCCCGGTAACCGCCAGCCCAACCCTTAAACAGTCCTCCCCCGGATCCACAGGCGGGCCGGGGGACGGTGATCAGCGTTCGAGGAGGTCAAGTTTATTGGGCTTGCCGTTCCAATTCTCGGCCTCGTCAGAGGCTCCCTTGACTTCAGTGATGGTGGGCCATGACTTGGCCAGCTCCGCATTTAAGGCAATGAAATGTTGCTGGCTCTCAGGAACTTCATCTTCAGAGAAGATGGCATTTGCGGGGCATTCCGGCTCACAGAGGGTGCAATCAATACACTCATCCGGGTCGATGACAAGAAAGTTCGGGCCTTCGTGAAAACAATCCACCGGGCAAACATCCACGCAATCGGTGTACTTGCACTTGATGCAGTTTTCTGTGATTACGAAAGTCATTATATAGTCCTGTCCTCTGAAATGATGACGGTTGCTCTATCCCTTGGGCCATATTACAAGGAGGCCATGAAGGGGAAAGTTTCTGATCGTGGAGTGTGGGGTGTTGGCTACCCTAGGGGGGGCCTTCCTCTCAGTCACAAGGAAACTTTTGTACACTCCAGAACGAGTGGGCCGCGAGAATGGCTCGCAGGGCAATCGTTCGGCAGACCTCTAATTATAAGCTGGCCTTTTCTGAACTCCAAGCGGCATTCCATCAAAGAAGAGAGAAATCGACCGCTAAAGTTCCTTTGTGGAGGGCTTGTCGAGCGACTAAGGCTATTCGATCTTTCTCACGGTGAAGGAAAATCGCCGCTCTAGAGGGCTTCTGTGTATGTCTTGGCGAATGTGTTCGGCGACAATGACGGTGTCCGACTTGACCGATACCAAGGACAACGGTGATTTTCACTTTATATAGGAATCTCACCCTTGCCTGGAAAACGTATCACTCGACATCAAGAGAGTTCATGTATGAGCAAACGTCAACGAGGACAAAGCCAGCACACCGCATCAGCCCAAGTAGCTATTTCTGTGCGTTCCGGCCGCAGGATAGAGAAAGGGGGGCAGGCATTCATTCCGGGTGAACGCCATTGGCGAACGCGTGAAGATCCTTTTGAAGCCATTTGGCAAAAGGAATTAGTGCCTCTGTTAGAGAAAGAAGCCCAACTCACTGGCTTAACGCTCTTAGAATATCTGGAGGATGAACATCCCGGGCAATATCCCTACAGCGTATTGCGCACCCTTCAGCGCCGGGTCAAACACTGGAAAGCAACCCAAGGCCCTGATAAAGCGGCTATCTTTCGCCAGTCAGTGCCCGCCGGGCAGCAAGGCTTATCGGACTTCAGTGATCCGAACACGGCCATTACTATAGAAGGCAAGGCATTTGCCCATCTGCTGTAGCAGTTCCTCCTTGCCTACAGTGGCTGGCGGCGCGATGATTCTTGAGAAATATGCTCATTCAGTGCCGGAAGTAAAAGCACCCGCAACACAGGATTTAAAAAAAGGGGGCAGCGCCGACCCGCTGTAAATGAAATGGAACCTACAGCTTAAACCCTAGCAAAAAGTTGTCTTGAGTTTCCGTTCCACCGTACAGGGCTTTTTTCAGGGAAGAGGATGGTTACTCTTACTGCAAGGGCTTCATCGAAAACGCGAAAACCGCCGCCTGCCCGGAAAATGAGAGGGGATGAAGGGAACGCCACGAAGGTGTTCATCAGGAGATTTTCGGACAACCGGAGTTTTTTTGGCGGCGCCTGCAGACTGGAGGCTCATCTCACAATGGAAATACAGCGCATCGCTCAGGCTCATGTGTCATTGGACAAGGCGGATGGTTGCAATGATTACAGTAAATGATTACAGTCGATCATTAGAGTGTTGGACGTACTTACTGATGCTAGAGAAGGAAATGTCATCCTTCATGGCCACTCTAAGCCTTAATTGGCGGGGCATTGAAGAATATGTCAATCTGACACTTCAAACTGAACCATCAGTAATTAATTTTATCTTCCGGGATGGTCTTCCGGCAGACTAAGCTGAGGCGTCACCACTGATGCGCCCCCCCATCGTGATCCAGAGAGCTAAACCGACCCTTGAAACCCCGAGTGTATTTAGCTGGCGCCCAGGAGGCGAGACATCGCATGGACATGAGGTGCGGCAGCATTTCTGGCACAAAACGGCCTCATGCAGTAAGGGGCCGCCTGTTTGCTGAATCTATTCTTCGTTTGGGCTCGATCCTTCTGCTTTATTCGCAATTCAGTTGCTTCACTTTGGTTGATGCGACAGAGCTTTGCCCTAATCCCAGTTCATTGGGTGCATCAGCTGATCCTGATCATTGGATTTATTCGAAAGGTCAGGGTGAGAAGGATGGCATCAATTTTCCGTGTAACAGCTGTGACGACCCAGAAAATGCTGAAAGTCCCAAATGCCGTGTATACCGATTTTTGAGATCAGAAGACTGTCGGGCTGGTGATTGCAGGGATGACCAGGGCACTTTCAGGCTAAATTTCAAAGACCAGCTTGCAACACAATACGACACACGCTATCTGACACCGGATGTTTATCCGAAAGCACAAGGGGAAAACTGCCGAATCCTGATTTGGGCCTTGCAGCCGGTGACCGGGCTCGAAGATACCAACAGACGAGGCGATTACCCTTTCTGGTATGACGCATGGAATATCTCACAGAAACTGGTGAGGCCTGCGTTCAAAAAGTCTTCGGTTGGATTTATTACGCAGCCCTATCGGGTGAGGGGGCAGCACCAACTTCATATCCACATTGGGAAACTGCTTCCGGAGTACAGGACCGGTCTGGATAGCCTGCGGCAAGATCCAACCACCATTCAGAGCCTTACAATCAACGGGGAGGTCCTCTATGCAAAATATGTTCTGAATGCCAGGCCGGGATATCCATTTACCGGCCAAAATCCCTTTGATGTGGCCCGATCCATAATTCCTGGAGGAGCATCCGAAGCACCGGATTATGGAATTCTTACGGCGGTCAGCCGAGACATGAAAGGAATATTTGTATTGGTTGGAAAGTCACTTGAAAGAGATCAACTCGACTATAAAAGTGATAAGGCCTGCAGAGTTTTGGGGATGCACAGTCCGTGATTGGGTGCATGACATTGGTCACTCCTCCTCGGGCAGATGCCACATGGACATTGATGGCTCGCCAGATGCGATTCTCTGAGACCCCAAACATCTTGGCGATGGCAGAGACAGGAAGCTTTTGGGCGAGGGTCAGAATGAGGGCATCCATCAGCAAAGTGAAGCCACTCCCAGGCCGCGCCCAAGGGACTTCGACTTGAGTCACCTTGCCGCAATGCCCACACTTCACCCGAGGCAACGGGGCGTGCACAAAGGCCTTGTACTGAAAGAAATGAAGATGCTGCCAGGTGCGTTGGGTTCGATCATGAATCGGTTGATCCCCCTCAGAATAAA
>Ga0136642_1000082_pt1 | contig 58400 bp, 18 predicted proteins | sample LowCatLa1302831Y_FD_115313 | JGI IMG/M metagenome (GOLD analysis project Ga0136642, IMG submission 115313) | Freshwater microbial communities from Lower Cathedral Lake, Yosemite National Park, California, USA - 13028-31Y | ecosystem: Environmental > Aquatic > Freshwater > Lake ... | reverse complement strand
TGTCGTATTAGGTAGTGAGAAAGATATTGACATGTAGTTTTTGTATGTGAAAAAAATGGGCCTAAGGCCAACAATTTTTTTCACGCCGTGACGCCGCGCCTTTATTCAACATTTTTGCTTTACTTTGAGAATTTCAAATAGATAGAACTCAGAAATACGCACATCAGCAAGAGTGTAATAACTAGAATAACCGTATCAGTAAAGTTCAACAGTTCGCTCGCCTTCTTGTCTTCACACTCGCTCAATGTCTCATACTCGGATAAGTCTATAGGGGCAACTGCCGAGTCTAATTCCTCTACTTCCATCTCATTTTCAACTACCTCTGGCACTTTTGCAGGCGTAGTGTTCGTCACAATCTGCTCGAGAATAACACGAAGCTCCGTCATCTGCACCTTTAGTGTGTCAATCTTTTCACGTGTCGCCACCTCCCTGCCCCGCATTTCCTGCAACTCATTCTCAATCGCACCTGGAGCATCCTTAAAACAATCATGTAGGCCACTCATTAATTCATCCCCATCCTTTTCATGAATGTACCTCAAAGTAATAGGCGTCTCCTTCCCCACAATATCAATACGAATCTCTTGAAAGCGCCTCCTGTGCTCTATAGCAGCAATGCTGTCACGCTTCACAAAGACTATACTATTTGCCGCCGTATCTGTTGAGCCACTAATCTCCGTAATACCATTGCCAAGACTACGAACAGTATGGGAAATCATTGTGGGCTGTGCTCGTCATCGGGCTCGACGACTGCCTCAATTTTTCGGTAAAAGGCCGCGACAGCAGGATTCGCCCTGAATGACCCAGGCTTAATATCAAAGATGTAGAGGGCCTCCATACTCCGCACCCTCGACAGCGCCACATACGCCTGACCATACTCAAATGTACTCTCACCCACATCAATCAACGCCGAATCTAATGACGCCCCCTGCGCCTTATGAATCGTAAGAGCATACGCCAGCCGCAGAGGAATCTGTTCCCTCTTCACCGCATCCGCCTCTGTATCCGTCTCTGATGACCACTCTGCCGGCGCAACCGTAACCGTCTTCCCATTCACGAATTTCACTATAGGGCAACCCCCCGCACTAAATCCTGTGATAATCCCTCGCGAACCATTGACAAGACCCTCCGTAGGATCCTGATTCGTTAATAACATCACCTGCGACTGCACCTTCAAATGCAACTCAGTCTCATACGGCGCATCCTTGTCCAACTTTGCGACGACCATCTCGAGTGTTTCTGCCGTCATTCTGGGTGGCCTGGCCACGGTTTTTGCCAAGAAGACACGACACTCTGTACTGAGCTTATTCAGTTGCGCGGCATTAATGGAAGCGACATCATGATTCTTCGTAAAGAGAAGAGTGGGTTTTATTTCCTGTCGTTTCCACTCATTCTTCTTCCTTGCCTCTAGCGCCGCATAAGACTCTGGACTCAGAGTACCCGTCCTTGCCTCATTAAGAATCACCTGAAATACTGGGTCCTTTTGGCGAATAATCTGCTTTAGAAGAATCGACTCTTCCACCACAGTGTCCCACAAAGGCGACTGGAATGCAAAAGCAGCCTTTTGCGAGTCACTTGCAACTGGAGGAAGCTGGTAGAAATCCCCTACAAAGACCATTTGGATTCCCCCAAACGGCCTAGGAGAGTTTCTTACTCGCCGCCCTACTTCATCCAAATACTCAAGAAGAGCCGGTGTCAGCATTGATACTTCATCAATCACTAGACAGCCTGTGGACATCCATCGCTTCTTCTTCCTATGGTCACCCTTAATATAACTCACAACTGCATCTACAGGTGTACGACCTAGCCCAATCCCCGCCCAAGAATGAAGCGTTTTCGCCCATGGTCCCAGAAGAAGAGCTGCACACCCAGTCATTGCTGTTACTGCTAGAACTTTCCCCGTAACTATCCTATAGTTCTTGTAAATCGACTGTAGGAGATATGATTTTCCCGTACCACCAGGACCCGTGATAAATACCGACTTGCCACTCATCACCGCCTCAAACGCCACCTTTTGCTCCTCATTTAGAACAGACGTATCAAAAGGCTCTCCTAAAGGCGGAACAGGGTTCGCTGCCATATACTCTTCTGCCTCCTCCTTCGTGAGAAAGGACTTGAATTTAGCACCCATATATCCCCGCGTCTGCTCTTGCGCTTCCGCCCACGTAGTGTAAATACCTGGAATACGTCCAATAGCAACTGCGTAAAACTTCATTGTAAAAAAGGTCTGGCAAATTCTTTCTTGAAATTTTACTTGGCTCTGACGGCGGTTTTGCTGCGAGATTTCCGCCGACTTTGTACCTTTACACGCCTACGTGATTTTCTAAAGGCTTTTCCACCACCACCCTGTGAATCTGCTGCCTCTGCAGCCGCCTGCGCTGCCGCTGCATCCGCACTCGACATTTCTGTAGTACCTTCAGTTGGTGTTTCTCCATACCCTTCCCCATAGCCAGATGATAAATCCAAGAGCTCACCCTCTCCTGCTACTGGGACTGCCCCTGTTGCAGGTGTTTTAGGTGTTGCAGGTACATCAGCTGATGGCGCATGTATTGCAGCCGCCGCCGCCTGTATTTGCTGAACTGCTAGAGCTGCCTGGGAAGCCTTTACCGATGCTGTAGTGGCCGGGTCTGCCGCAATAGCATTCTGCTTCATAACTGCAAGGGAGTTTACAAGAGTAACTGCAGCAGGGGCATTGGATTTAAATGCAGCAGAACTCATTATTTGCGCAATCATTGATGATAATGTATTGGCCGCCTGCGCATAAGAACCCGTTGCTAAAAGAGTTGCAACTTGCGAGTTTGCAATCTTTAGTATTTCCGCTGCCGCGGCAGGATACACTACAGGATTGGAAGTCTGCAAAGAAGCCAAGTCTGTCACAATTGTACTGGCTTCTGTGGCAGCAGAGGCTTGTGCATTTGGATTCGTATTAATAGTTGCCTGCTCGAGATTTGTCAAGGTAGTTACAAGCGCAACCGTTGCAGGGTCATTTGCAATAAAGGCAGGCGAAGAACGTAGAGCTTGTAGGGCACTTGTTAAAGCTGCCGATGCACCAACATAGTTTCCAGATGCAGTTAGACTTGCAACTTGTGCCTGCACACTGTTTCCTAATGCCGTGGCTGCAGAAGAAGACGTCGATACATCTGGATTAGCAAGTCCCGCCAAGTTTGTCGCATATGCTGCAGAAGCCTGTACTGCCGCTGCCTGGGATGCCTGTACTGCTATTGCCTGCGATGCTTCCATTATTGCTGCTTGCGAGGCTTGCTGCAGGGCAGAAGAGGCTTGCACTCCCGCCTGCGATGCTTGCTGCAGGGCAGAGGAGGCTTGGGATTGAGAGGCCTGTGCTTGCGACGACTGCTGTAGGGCTTGAGAGGCTTGCGCCTGGGATGCTTGCGCCTGGGACGCCTCTAGTTGTGCCTCAGATGCCTGTTTTTGTATTGCTTCTGCAACTTGGACTGCTTCTGCTTGTGAGGCCAGTTGTGATGCCTGAGAGGCTTGTGCTAGTGCCTGAGATGCTTTTTGCTCTGCTTGAGAAGCTCCTGCCTGAGAGGCAACTTTCTCCGCTTGAGAGGCTTGGGCCTGTGATGATTGCTGAAGAGCCTGAGAGGCTTGTGCCTGCGACGACTGCTGGAGAGCCTGGGAGGCCTGCGCTTGTGACGACTGCTGTAGAGCTTGAGAGGCCTGGGCTTGTGACGACTGCTGTAGGGCTTGAGAGGCCTGGGCCTGGGAAGCTTGTGCCTGCGACGACTGCTGGAGGGCGCTAGATGCAGTCTCTAGAGCTGAAGATGCCTGAGCTTGCGAAGACTGTTTGGCAGCCTGAGAAGCTTCTGCTTGGGATGACTGCTGTAGGGCAGAGGAGGCCTGTGCTTGAGAGACCTGTTGTAGGGCAGAGGAGGCTTGGGCCTGTGATGATTGCTGTAGGGCAGATGAGGCGGCTTGGAGAGCGGAAGATGCCTGCGCTTGTGAGGACTGTTGGAGAGCCTGAGAAGCTTGGGCCTGTGACGACTTTTGCATAGCTGAAGAAGCAGTCTGGAGGGCTTGGGAGGCCTGTGCTTGAGAAGACTGCTGGAGAGCTGAAGAGGCAGTATCATATGCTAGAGCAGCAGATGCAACTTGTTGTGCCTGAGAAGCTACATCATATTGCTGCTTTTCAACTGCCTTCTTTATTGCCGCGGATGCGGCTTGATAAGCCTGTGATGCAACTTGGAGGGCTTGAGAGGCAACTTGTTGCGCTTGAGAGGCCTGAGCTTGTGATGACTGCTGTAGAGCTTGGGAGGCTTGGGCCTGTGAGTTCTGTTGTAGAGCTTGAGAAGCCTGTGCTTGAGAGTTCTGCTGGAGAGCCTGAGAGGCCTGTGCCTGCGAAGACTGGGCTTTAGATGCAACCTGGAGGGCTTGAGAGGCCTGGGCCTGTGATGCCACTTGTAGAGCCTGGGAGGCATGCGCCTGAGAGGCTCGTGCCTGTGAGTTCTGTTGCATAGCAGAAGAAGCGGCCTCTAGGGCTTGAGAGGCAACCTGTGCCGCCTGCGAAGCCTGAGCCTGCGACGATTGCTGTAGAGCGGATGAGGCTTGTGCTTGAGACGACTGCTGAAGAGAGGATGAGGCTTGTGCTTGAGACGACTGCTGCAGGGCTGAAGAAGCATACTGTAGAGCCTGGGACGCTTGGGCCTGTGAAACTTGCGCCTGAGATGCTTCTTCTAACGCCTGAGATGCAACTTGTTCCGCCTGTGATGCAACTTGAAGGGCTGAAGAGGCTGCCTGCTGCTTTGCCGAAGAAGCCACTTGCATTGCCTGTGAAACTGATAAATATTGTGCCTGTGATGCCTGTGCTTGGGAAGCCTGCGCTTGGGAGGCCTGGGCCTGGGAGTTCTGTTGAAGGGCCGAAGATGCGTACTGTAAGGCTTGAGAGGCTTGTGCCTGTGATGACTGTTGGAGGGCGGAAGATGCCTGGGCCTGAGATGATTGTTGGAGGGCGGAAGATGCTGCCTGTAGAGCTTGAGATGCCTGGGCCTGAGACGATTCCTTAAGAGCCATGGATGCTTGTGCCTGAGAGTTCTGCTGGAGGGCTTGGGAGGCCTGGGCCTGAGACGATTGCTCTAGAGCCGAAGAGGCAGCCTGAAGCGCCATTGATGCCTCAGCTTGCGATGATTGTTGAAGAGCCTGGGAGGCCCGGGCCTGTGATGACTGCTGTAGGGCTTGAGAGGCTTGTGCCTGAGACGATTGTTGAAGGGCAGAAGAGGCTGCCTGGAGGGCTTGAGAGGCCTGGGCCTGGGAAGCCTGGGCTTGAGATGACTGTTGAAGGGCGGAAGATGCTTGTGCTTGTGAGTTCTGTTGCATAGCAGAAGAAGCAGTCTGAAGAGCCATTGATGCTTGGGCCTGTGATGACTCTTGCAGTGCTGAGGATGCGTACTGAAAGGCTTGAGAGGCTTGTGCTTGAGATGACTGCTGGAGCGCGGAAGAGGCCTGTGCCTGCGAGTTCTGTTGCATAGCTGAAGAAGCAGTCTGTAGAGCGGATGAAGCTTGGGCCTGTGACGACTCTTGCATAGCAGAAGAAGCGGTCTGGAGGGCGGATGAGGCCTGGGCCTGTGATGACTGTTGAAGGGCAGACGAGGCAGCCTGCGCGGCCTGGGAAGCCTGTGCTTGAGATGACTGCTGAAGAGCGGAAGATGCTTGGGCCTGTGAGTTCTGTTGCATAGCTGAAGAGGCGGCCTGGAGGGCGGATGAGGCTCGTGCCTGGGAGTTCTGCTGTAGTGCAGAAGAGGCCTGTTCGAGCGCAGAAGAGGCTTGTGCCTGCGATGACTGTTGTAGGGCGGAGGAAGCCTGTGCCTGCGAGTTCTGTTGCATAGCTGAAGAGGCGGCTTGAAGGGCCTGAGAGGCTTGGGCTTGTGATGACTGCTGCAGTGCTGAGGAGGCAGTCTGTTGGGCTTGAGAGACTTGTGCCTGTGAGTTCTGTTGGAGTGCTGAAGAGGCAGTATCATATGCTAGAGCAGCAGATGCAACTTGTTGTGCCTGAGAAGCTACATCATATTGCTGCTTTTCAACTGCCTCCTTTATTGCCGCGGATGCGGCTTGATAGGCCTGTGATGCGACTTGAAGGGCAGAAGAGGCCACTTGTTGCGCTTGAGAGGCCTGAGCTTGCGACGACTGCTGTAGGGCAGAAGAGGCTGCCTGTGCCGCCTGAGAGGCCTGTGCCTGGGATGACTGCTGGAGGGCTTGGGAGGCCTGTGCTTGCGATGACTGCTGGAGAGCCTGGGAGGCCTGAGCTTGTGAGTTCTGTTGCATGGCAGAAGAAGCGGCCTGGAGGGCTGAAGAGGCTCGTGCCTGTGAGTTCTGTTGCATAGCAGAAGAGGCGGCCTGGAGAGCCTGGGAGGCCTGAGCCTGCGACGATTGCTGGAGAGCTGAAGAAGCTTGAGCCTGTGATGCCACCTGTAGAGCGGACGAGGCTCGTGCCTGTGATGCCACCTGTAGAGCAGAAGAAGTTTGCTGTAGAGCCTGAGATGCTTGGGCCTGTGACGACTCTTGAAGGGCCGAAGAGGCAGCCTGTGCAGCCTGAGAGGCTTGTGCCTGTGACGATTGCTGTAGGGCGGATGAGGCCTGCGCCTGTGAGTTCTGTTGCAGGGCTGAAGAGGCGGCCTGTATGGCCTGGGAGGCCTGTGCCTGTGAGTTCTGTTGCATAGCTGAAGAAGCTGTTTGGAGTGCTTGAGAGGCCTGGGCTTGTGATGACTGTTGTAGAGCAGAAGAGGCCTGGGCTTGTGATGCCACTTGTAGGGCCTGCGATGCCCGTGCTTGAGAGTTTTGTTGCGCGGCCTGTGATGCCTGGGCCTGCGAGGCAACTTGGAGGGCGGAAGAGGCCTGTGCCTGAGACGACTGCTGTAGCGCGGACGAAGCCTGAGCCTGAGAGTTCTGTTGTAGAGCTTGCGATGCCTGGGCTTGCGAGGCAACTTGTTGCGCAGAAGATGCAACTTTTGATGCCTGTGATGCCACAACTGCCGCCTGTGACGCATGTACTTCCAATACTTTAGCCTGTGAAGCAACTTGTAGAGCTTGCGAGACTTGTGCTTGGGATGTCTGCTGAAGGGCGGAAGAGGCGACCTGTGCGGCCTGTGATGCCTTTACTGCCGCCTGGGATGCAACAACCTGGGCCTGGGATGCCACAACTGCCGCCTGGGATGCCTGTGCCGCCGATGCAACTTGTGCCGCCGCCGATGCCTGTAACCGTTGCTGTTCCGCCACGTATGCCGCAATGGCAGGGTCGGTGCTTGGCAACGGTTTCGGCGCAGTACTTATCATCTTTATCATTCCACTTCCAGAGTCTGCAAAATAAATGTTTCCCAATCCGTCTGAACAGAGACCACAGTGTTCCGTATCCATGTTAGACGAAATGTTTACAGTATTTCCCGCCCCAAATGTACTGCCACTCGACCCATTTCCCGCGACAGTTGTGACATATCCTGTAGGAGTCACACGGCGAATACGATAGTTCCCTGCATCATATACATATAGATTTCCACTTGCATCCAATGTAAGGCCACACGGATTTCTGAAATAGGCGTTTAAGCCCTGTCCATCCGAATATCCTGCAGAGTTGCCGTTTGTCCCGCCCCCTGCAATCGTCATAACTGTACTCTCTGCATTATTCAAATACCTGATGCAATGATTGTTATTATCGGCAATATAAATATTACCAAGTGCATCCGCGGCCAATGCTTTTGGCGTACTAAATCCCACAGTTGACGCGGGCCCATTTGTGGCCGCATTTGTAGCAACACCTTGCCCAGGCTGCGGCCCTGCAGCTGTTGTCACTGAACCAGAAGGCGTCATCACTCGAATACAGTTATTATCGCAATCTGCAATATAAATCAACCCATCTTTACCGGCACAAATGCCCTGTGGGTGCCCAAAGTTCGCCCCAGTACCCGTGCCATTTGTATACCCCTGCGTATTTCCTGCAATAACCGCAGCAGTAGGCCCACCAGCGCCTGGTGTTATTTTAATAATATAGTGATATGACTGGTCCGTCGCATACATGCACCCTGTAAAGGGGTCGAACGTCAACCCATAAATATTATAGAAACGTGCATTTGCCCCCACGCTGGCCGAATAACTCGGCTGCCCACCATTCGTAGAGCCCACATAGTCTTTTACCGTTGGCCCAGGCAAAATAGGAGTCTTTGCCAGAGGTTGCGGGATGGCCCCAGGCACCCCCTTTGCATAAGAAAAATAGGAGACTCCAGGCGGTCCCGTAATTTGTCGCACAAGAACGCGGTCAGACACATAGAGCACTCCATTACCATCCATTGCAATACCCCTCGGCATATCAAACGTGCATTTTGCCCCCGAAACATCATTCGTGTGCCCCCTATTATTTGCAATACCTGCAATAGGATATACTGTCACAGTCTGGGCAGCTGGTGTTGTAAATGAGAAGGGTGTAGATGAGGCCGTGTATGCCGCGGGGCTCGCACCTGGAATATTCGCCTTTGTCGCCGCCAGGCTCACCGTATAGCTTGTACCAGGCTTCATATTCGTAATGAGGTACGGTGACGTCTGATTATTCGGCATTGTCACAGAGGAACGATTTTGCGCATCATTTGGTGAAATCTGATACGTGATAGAATCGGCAACTGCCGCACCAGTCCATCGAATAAGGGTCGTTGCGTCTCCTGGAACGGGATTGTTCGCAGTAGGGTTCGTAACAATCGCATCCTTCGGACCAACTGTCACTACTGGCGGGCTTATCGTTGTCACAAAAGTAAATGGGGTCGACAAGATAGGCCCCCCTGCATTCATCGAAACCACATATACAGTGTATTTCGTTCCATCAGAAAGACCGCTAATCGTCCCAGGGCTTGACGCCACAACCGGTATAACAATCCCAGGAGTAGGGGGAAACATTGCAAAAGTAAAGGATGTCGCACCCGATCCACCAGACCAGTTTATAGTCGCAGAGTTAGTCGTCACGGACCCAATCGTAATCGATGTAGGCGGCACTGGGCGTGGAATCGGCGTAATAATACGCAGAACATGATTGCCTGTCTCCGTCACATATAGGTTGCCACTTACATCTGTTGCCATACCTGTAGGCGTATTATGTTGCACATTGCTCTGAATCGAGTTGAATTGCGCAGGTGTTGTACTGCCATCTGCCCATCCTTGGCTAGACCCACTATAGGTGCTTACTAGGCCACCTGGTGCCAGTTTGCGGATTAAATGATTATTTGAATCAGATACATAAATATATCCTGACAAATCTGTCGCAATACCTGTAGGTGCATTGAAATCTGCCACAGTTCCAATACCATTCGTCATACCATTACTCGTGTTTCCCGCGACTGTCTTTACCACTCCATTAAGTGTTACAGCACGAATACAGTGATTGTTCGTGTCGGCTACATATAAGCCCCTGGAAAATGCGTCATATACTATACCAGATGGCGAGTTGAAACGCGCGGCGGCGCCGGCGCCATCAGTAAGTGCCGCATTATTTGTTCCAGCAAATGTCGTAACCACTCCCGCCGGCGTTATTTTCCGAATGCAATGATTATTTGTATCTGTGACAAAGACGTTTCCACTCGGGTCGCATGTCGCAGATGTAGGATTATTAAAATCCGCCCCTGGCCCCGTTCCATCCAAGAAACCCGCAGATGTATTTCCCGCAAACGTAGTCACAACTCCAAGAGGGCTTATCTTCCTAATCACATTATTCCCCGTATCAGTCACATACATATTTCCCGTAGTATCTAAAGTAACATCTCTCGGGTTTCGGAATTGTGCTGTTGCCAATGTATTATCCACATAGCCTGCAACCGTCGGCATACCAGCAAATGTAGTAGTAAGGCCATAAGGCGTCACTTTGCGAATACAGTGATTATTTGTATCAGCAATATAGGCATTTCCACTTCCATCCACTGTCACACCATAAGGACTATTGAGCGATGCAAGTATACCAACTCCATTTACGGACCCTGCATTTCCATGTATTCCCACAAAGGTATATGTACTACTTTTCATGGGGGGCGCAGTCGTCACGGTCAATGTCCCACCCCCTCCCTGCCCTCCTCCGCCTTGACCTTCCACAACAGAAGGAGTGGAACCTGCATCATTCGAGGCAATCAACGATACATTAAACGTCGCCCCGCTACTCGGCATGGGAATCGTTACAGGCGGGCCCATCACTGTTGTAGGGAGGGTCACTGGAGCTCCACCATTAATACTGTAAGAATATGCTGTAGGGACAACAGAAGTCCCACCTGTCCACGTAATCGTGGCACTAATGGAATCAGCACTAATAAGTTTCACAACCGGCGCGCTGGGAGGCATAATAAGTGCCAGTTTCCTCACACGATTATTGTTCGAATCGCCTATATACAGATTGCCAACACTGTCAATGGCAACACCCCAAGGGTAGTTGAATCGCGCAACTCCCTTTAAACCGTCTACGAAACCGCCACTTTGATTTCCCACTAGGGTTGTTACAACACCTGCCGGCGTAATCATGCGAATCATATTATTTCCAGAATCGGCCAAATACAGATTATTGGCAGAATCTATCGCAAGCTGTTTCGGCTGATTGAATGCGCAGCCCGTCCCCTGCCCATCTCCGTAACCCTGACTACCATTTCCAACAAATACCGGTGGCTTTACAGTCCTGCCACCGCCGCCCACTGGTAAACTATATATACGATGGTCATTGCAGCTGATATACACTATCTCATTTTGACCAACCGCAATACCCATAACCTGTACCTGCGTACAGAATGTCGTGACTGTATAGTCTGGAATACTTATTTGACGCACCATTTGATTGTCCGTATCCCCAACATACAGCACATTGCCCGCAGGATTTATACAAACTGCCTGCGGGTGGTTAAATGATGCAGAACGTCCCACGCCATCCGTATTATCCTGACCCCCCGTGCCCGCAATCGTCGTCGTCGTGCCATCAGGTGTAATCTTACGAATCAACTGATATGAATAATCTGCAGTATATATCGTCCCATCAGAAGCACATGTCATCGCATTCGGCTGATAAAATGATGCACTACTTCCTTGCCCATCCTGCGACCCAAGAGATGAAATCTGTTTCGGGCCCGCCAAAGTTGATGTTACACCCGCCTGTGTTACTAAACGAATCGCCGATGAACTAGATTCTGCAATCACTATAGACCCAGAAGGTGTAACCGCAATACTCCTCGGACTATTTATAGCCGCTGCTGCTCCCGTGCCCTCTGTCCACATCCCAGAACCATTTCCAGCAAGAGTCGATACAACATAGGCAGCAGTTGCACCACCTTCCTGCCCCTTGAGTGATTTTCTCCTCCCACGTTTTACTCTAGGAGTCGTCTTTATACTTCTCATCTAACTAATGATTAGTATCTTTAGTTAGAAAAAACTACCGTATCGCCGGCGGCGAATTCACTTGAACAACTTCGGCATACTCGCAATAATTTCAAAGATTGAAACCCTCTGCTGCCCATTCCATAGTGCAACTGCATCCTCTTTCGCAAATGTCAACATTCTCGTCTCTAAATCAATCGACGTCGCATTAGCAAAACATGCGTCAATAAATATGTCGGCGCTCGGCGTGTCAGGCAGATTGTTCTTTCGACACCACGCCAAAATCTTCGATTCAGGCCTCAACGGCTCTGTCATCCAATCCGTCGTCTCACACTTCACCCTGTAGAATAAATCAAGAAGGCCCTTGTCTATACTTTGCGTAATCGTGTCAAGCTGCAATACTTGCACTTTTAATATCTCTAGCACCTCTGAAGGGGACTCGTGCTCAGCATCGTCTTCAGTTTCAGATGACATTCTTATATTCTATAGGGACCCACGGTAAATCTCAATTTTATGTAAGTGATTTCGCAAGCAGACTTATTGGTTCATGATATTCAAGTATGGCCGCCGCTGTAAACTCGTCGCTGACCGGCTTCATACTCACAATAAAATGCGCGGGAAAAATTATCATCGTACCAGGCCTCAGAATTATATCCATGTATTTCAAATCTGCAACTAGAGGCGTGTCATTTGGAGATAAATCACCGGGATATCTATATTCCCACGCCTTTGGAAGAAATGATTCGGACTCCCTCGAAAGGATACTTATTGTATAAACACCCTCTGTTGGCATTATACAAGTGTACGTTGCAGTGGTTTTGAACATTCCCATTCCGCCAAGAACAATCTCGGAAATCATACAGCCCAACATAAATCCTAGCCATGTTGTTTGCGAAAACTTGGGAAGCCATACATGGTCCGCCCAGATTTTGGTCGAAAGTTCTGTGGCAAATATGCTTCTTCTCTCCTTTGAAAGTACTGGAGAACCATTTGCAGAACCAAGAATCTTCGGGTCGTTTAATACCGTTTCGAGCGGCTGACCTCCTACTAAAAAATCGGCAAGGCGAGGAATCTTCTTCAGTGATTCTAATGTAATACCTTTTGGAGGACTTATTCCACGAACAATAAGAGGCTGCTGTTCTGCAAGCAAGTCTGTAAATTGCTCCTCTAATTGCTCCTCTTCTGCCTGAAGTAACTCTGTAGAGGAACGGCGCTGCTTATAAAATAATACGGCAATCAAAAATATCAGGCCCGCCAAAAAGAATATCTCCAACATTGATTCGCTTCTTAGTTATTAGTTGAGATGTCTTCTTCTCGTTTTTACACGAGAATATCTCCCATTCTTCTTTATTGTTAGGCGACGGCTTCTAATCGCCTCTCGTACCGTTTTAATAGGGGTTTCTACCGGTTGCGCTTGCTCCGCCGCCTTTGCCTCTTTAAATGTATCTTTTGCCATTATTGGAAGAGATGCATATTGCCAAAGAAGAGAGTTGGTTGGCATAAATATATCAAAAGGATTTGGCGAGAGCAACGGGAGCGGAGGCGAGAGCAATGCAACTTCTAGAGGGGCAGGAGGAGCTTCTAGAGGGGCAGGAGGAGCTTCTAGAGGGGCAGGAGGAGCTTCTAGAGGGGCAGGAGGAGCTTCTAGAGGGGCAGGAGGCACGAGAGGCGCCGCAGGCCCCCGCGCAACTCGTGAAAAATCCATAAGAGTGGAAATCAATCGCGAAAATTGCGCAGAAGTAAATTCATTATCATCTTCTATTTTCATTGGAAAAATCAAAAACGGCAAAAATGCACCTCCCAACCACTTGTACAAATACTCGCCCATCCCCGTGTCCAGAAATTCCGAAATAGTATCTTGCATTTTATAATCACTATCCTCCATTACAATATCAATCATTTTCATTATCTCAATGAAAAATGTATTATAACTATCCAATGAAGAAGACACGTGTCCAATATTTTCAGGAGTCAACCAATCAATACACGCCATTTCAAGCCCTTTCGGTGCATACGAATGAATAAGCTCCAAATGGTCTTCCCATAAATATTCCATTAATGCCCCTTCTTGAACAATAAGCTTCTGAATGCAGAAGCGGCGAAATGACCATAAGAGTGCCTGTGGTATTAATGCCCCCCATGGATGCGAAGGCGCCGGCCCCAGTATTCGCTTTAACTTTTCGTATGGATCAAATATATCCATAAACTAATCTGTGATAGAAAGCATTATGTTTTCCTATGACGCAGAGCGCAGTAAATGATATTAGAGGCAGAGATGCCACAGAAATATCATGTACCGTGAACTTTTATTTTACGTGTAGCGCACATAAAATAAAAGTTCAGATACATACTTTTTATCATATTGTGCTATTTCTTAGAACCAAGTGTCTTTGTATTTACGAATCCTGGCCCAGGAGGGCCCAGGGACCCATTAAAAGTTCCATTCGGTGCACGAGGAGACCCTGCATTCGTCAAAATAGTATTCCGTATATAATCAACAGAACCCTGTAAAGAACCACTGGATGGCGCCGGCCGATAATCCTTATTCATCGCTTTATAGCGGTTCTGTTTCGTTGCATTATTAAAGACGAAATCAGAATCATTCATTGTCGCCAGTTTATCATTCGCATCCCTGCAATCATAGGGTCCAGACCGGAGAAGAGCCCTAGGATATGCTAGTTCCTGAATCCTCGCGGGGTCATTTATCGCAGAACGCTCTGGTACTAATATCCGAGAGTTATACATGTCGCTCTCAACTGTAGGACCCCATTGGTCGCGTTCACACGTTCCCAGAGGACGGTCCAATACACGGAGTTTCGATTCATCATCAATCGCCTGCATGTATCTCGAGACAGGATAAAACTGGCCCCCTTGAGGCATTACAATCGAAGGATTAATGGCCGGCGCCGGCCCATCTTCCCCTGCAGTTGTATATTCCATGCAAATGCGTGTCCAAGGGCGGGGGTCCAAGCTCTGAGGAACGTATCCTTCTGGCAAAGTCTTACGAAGAATTGCAGTAGGGTCCCAGTGCGTCTTTGTACACACCGCTGGGAAAAAATCATCCGGGCCCTCCTGCTGAAACGGCAAGCTCATTACAGGAGAACCGGCCTCAGTGGGATAAGAAGTCGCCGGCGTCTCAGAGTCACCCTGCGTATTTGAAAATACGGCAGGAATAGGAGCAACACGCTCTCCACCATGCAGAGGTGCCGCATTCGGATTTCTAGAGCTCGGTAGTTCCGAACGAACAGGTGCCTGATTCATATATGGGGCACCCACCGAACTACTCATTCGCCTTCTACCGTGATGTGCAGAAAATATGCACTCCCTTTGGGACTCCATATTTTGAGCATACAGCACAACTGTTGTCATACCGTGGTCTACTAAAATAACTATTTAGCCTTCATCCTTGCAGTAGGGTCAATCTGCTTCATAGGAGGAATCTCAACCATATCCTTCTTCTCCACTATCTGCACTACTGTATTCCACTCACAATCAGAGTTGTCAATCTGCGCGGCCGTTATATCAACCCATGTAAATGTTAGTTTATCAATCCGCCCAAGAGGTGGATTAAAACTTAGAGGATTACTCACAAACGTCTGCGCATAACTTCCAAACGGCGCCAAGAGCAGCTTCCCATGAAATGCCTTTATAAAGCCAGTGGGCTCCAGGGTCCGAGATAAATCCTCCTTTGCACCCGTGTCCATCCGATTCATATCAAACTCCTGATTCATGTTCAAGTTAATGAAATCATCCAAAATCTTGAAAAAAGAGGGGCCTCTATGCACAGTTTGATATGAAGTATCCTCTTTTGTAAATCCCAGATTCCAGCCCATCCCCCAGTTGTCATCCAGTTTCGTATATTGCGGGAGAAGAGCCGACTTCCATAAAATGCTAAAGGTAAGCGGGTCCGTAAATCTCTGCCGATTCAATGAAGAAGCCGGCAAGATATACTGCAAATCCGTCTGAATAAACGATTTCACATTCGTATTTACATTCGAGTTAATCCCCTGTACAAGTTGCACTTGCGCATTATATGTATTATAGAGGGCCACGAAACGCGCGTAAAAGTCGCCGAATCCTGTGACATTGGACAGATTCGACCCTGCATACCCCTGGATAATATTCGCCCCAAATATCTGCCCGTTTGACCCTATCACAAAGTTGGAGTTGAACGCCAAGAGCGACCTGTAATAGTCTGGATTGAAATTCACCTTTTCAGTGAGCGACGTCACTACTTCATTGCTTAAATCCGTCATTGAAATGTAGCCGAAATCATACGTATTTGTAAGACTGCATCGCAAGAGTACTTGCGACTTTTCCGTTGGACTATAGTTTCGAATCGCCAGGTAATAAAATGGATTGGCCGGCGTGGACTTTTCTAGAGGAAATGTGAAAAGGAACGAGTTGAAGGTCGGCCCCTGAAAGGCAAAGTCTGCCACCGAAAAGTTGCTTGCCGATTCGAGCCCCCATTTTCCATTTATATCGCGCATCATTGCATTTGAAGAGTTGTAACCCAAGAGGCACATATGTGGGTACTCTGGATATTTGAGACTCTCATAGTTGTTCAAGAAAGTAAAGTTCTTGCTCACCTTCTCCATCACAATCCTCTGCACAGGATAAAAGAGCTGCCATGCCTGAAAAATCTTACGCGGACTGTCAATCACATCATTGCGATTTCCATAGAGCGTGTTCCCAATCAGAGACCATTTCGCCCCATTCCCACCCTGAGTAAAGTTACTTGTCGCCACGGGAAATGCATATCTTGACGTAGTAGTGAGCGCATTTGACGTGTAGATGGCCGAGTTAGAATGAGAAAAGCCCGTGACTTCATAAAAACGCCTCGTGTCCGCCTGAGAGAGCATGTAAATATAATCCTTGAACGGCTCGCGAGAAATAATGGGCTCTCGGAAAATGCCCACGCTGCCCGCGGTACTCAGATTCAACACCTGTATTTGCGTTGGAGAGTTTGACGCGCCCCAACCATCCTGTGGCCCACTATAGGCGACAAAGTTGTAATAAGGATTCGTCATTGGAAGAATATTGGACGGCGTGGCAAGAACATAGTCAATATGACCCTGTGTAATCGTGCCAGGCAACCCCTCCCTCTGAGGAAATACATAGAAACTTCCGAACTCTTCTTTCGGTGTCTGCCTCGTCACAAATCTCGTAATATTTGCATTCACCCCTCCCATTGCAAGAGGCGTTATTTTCGTAATAGAGGAAGTTGTCGCATTATGTTTACAAATCGCAGTAAGGTTCGAACCCGCCTTTAACGAAAGAGTGAAACCACCAAAGTTGTTATACGTCATATTCGTGATTTCTTGCAGGGTAGGGTCGAATCCTGCAATATTCGCATACTCATGTGTGGCACGTATAGAGCCGTCGAGAGGGTTCATCGTGCGAATCAAAAGTTTGCTCGTGACGTCACTTTCAGGCTGCGTATTTGAATAAGCAAAGAAGGCATATTCTGATTCATTCGCCGCCACTCCGATAAAGTTTATCGCCGGCACATTTGAAGAATATACTTGGTCCAGCGTGAATTGATATTTCTCCACAAGACTGTAATTTGTCGTATGGGCAGAATACTCAAACACTCTATAATAGGAATCCTGCGTCATTATAAATCCTGAGACGTCACCAATAATACGAGAGGGTACGAATGGAAACGGCGCCCACGGGTTCATCGTATTTGAAAGAAGGGCGAACGGATATGGAACAATATATTGCAGGAGATTCGTACCGATTGGCATGGATAGTTCATATTTCGACTGTGTTTGGTCATAGCCTGTAGGAGGCGCACGAAGAGGGTCTGGGTTCGCCTTCACCGTGGGAATGACGATTCCCGCATTCAAATCTGTACGAGAGCCATCGTAATATACTGTGCCGGCAGAAGCATCGGAATAATAGGGGTACGGAACAGGAGAGCCCGCGAGTGCCTGGAAGGTCGCGAATTTCTTGCTGGCGTCAAAGGGGATGAAGGAATAAATCGAGTTAATGTCCGTATTAATAGTAGAGGTCGGCTGTGAATATCCATAGAGATAAGAGTTCGAACCCGTCTGAAACGTAGTGTCCCTCACGAATTCATAATATGTACCTCCCATGGCATCAAAACCCAAGTTAGTAGTATTAGACGTATAAGTGACTGATTTGGAGAATTTCAGAACAGCAATGGCATCTGAAAGAGGTATTTCGTGGATGAAGCGATTCGTTGTTACTGCGGAATAATATACGCCGAGATACATGATATTCAGATTCTCGTCCGTATCAGGGTCGCCCGTCGTATAAATACTCTTGAACATTGTCCTCTTAATATCCCAGACACCCTGTTCTGGTACGAAGGAAATGCCCATAACACCGTCACCAAATTGTATGGATTGATTTGACCCACCATAGGCATAGGTGTGAAGTGGAGCATTCGTTGTCGTGGCTGTAAAAGGAGCAATCAGATTCGAGCTCGTAACAAGGTTTGACGTAATAGGCGGCTGATTTTCCGAGTTTGGCAAGTACGTTGTTCCATACCAATGTGTAATAGATGTCTGCCTCGCCGCCACAGGCCCAGGAACATAAAGACCCCCACCCTGCGGCTGCAAAATCGCATTTCCGCCATTTATAGTAATATACTGCTGTAAGGCCGGGTCATACCCTTTATCCACCTGGAAGAAATACCCACTAATAGGGTCGGAGCGCAGAGAGGCAGCTGGAAGCATATTACTCTGCGGGGTCGTCCCCAAAAAACCGCAGTAATTCGTGAGGTCGGTACTAACACCATTGCCATCATAGCCGATTGCGACAGTAGAGAAAGTGAGATTCGAAAAGAGGGCATCCTGAACACTCAATGTCTGTATGGAGCTCTGTATTGGTAGACGTATAAAAGCCGGGTCCGCGAGCTGGGCATAGTTAATATTTGAAAGGGCGGCAGGTGTAGTAGGGTCCGCGAGAGGATTAAAGTTGCTAAGGCTGGCAGAAAGGACTGTATAATTAGAGCCGTTAGGAAACCATGGAACAACCGTGTACTCCTGGGTCGCAATCACCGTTCCAACAGACCGCGCCAGAACATAGTATTTCTGGTTTCCGTACACAGAAAAGTTAAGAGTGGCAGTCGATTGCGCCGTTGTCGTCTGCAAGCTCGTCAGATAGTTTATTGGTTTTTCATTCATATTATCGGAAATATCAGCCATAAATGCGCCGCGGTCATGATACAAGAACATGTTCATTGCCGTGACAAAGGTGGACTGACCTATAGGCGGAGCAATCGTCACAGAAAGTGGATATCTATATCCTGGCGCAGTAGCAAGTGTGGGCATTGGCGTCTCGAACTGGAAGAAGCCGCGTGTTGCACCTACTTGCACCTTCTGTGTAGAAAGTCCCCAATAAGCAAGGGAGCTCTGGTACGAAAGGCCAAAACTCGACGTATTATTTATGGTCGAAAATCCTGGAACAGTAACGAGCGACGTCCTGGCAAAGTTGGAGCCAACATCCATTTTCGCATTCTGCGCATTTTCTACAAAACAATAACTATTGTCAAAGAGCTTCTGTGAACTCAAATCATAGGCCACCGTATTGTAGGCGGGGTATCGGAACTCAGTAGGACGTGGCAGAGTAGTGATTTGCAATGTCTGTCGAACGGGGCTCTGGAATTTGAACACAGTGTATTTGGACGCATCGACAGGAACGAGAATATCCGCATACCGTGTCAAATGATTCACATACATGAATCCACTAGCATCTACGAATTTATGCTCAGTGTCTTGCTGTTTCAGAAAAAGATTGTAGGGATAGTTTGACGTTGTACTGGGATTTCCCGTCTCCAGATTTATAGGGTACGCTATAGTGAATTCTGGAAGGTTCGTCATGCGATTCCAATACTTTTCCGCCGACTGGCGAAGGGGGTCAAGAACATTCGTGTTAATTACAGGAAGGTTACGGGCAATAACATTCGCATCATAGTTGGAACTCACGCCCACCGCCTGGAATCCATCACGAAGAGGCAACAAGTTCGTCGGATTTGCAATATAATCCAGACTATACGTATTGAAGTTTATTCCGAAATAGACGGCCAACCACCTCTGAATATAATAAAACATGTCATTCAGAACCGCCAGTAGAATCGTATTTTGCGTATTCAGAGCTGTATACTGGTCATTTGTAATCCCATTCAGATTTAGTTGCTCTGAAAAGTACTGGGCCTGTTTAAAAGTAATCAGGTTCACCAGGCTCGTATTCAGGCTCGGGCAGGCAAATGTCACGTGATTCGACTGAGTTTCATAGGTGAGATTGTATTTATTAATCAAATAATAGCGGAACGTGTGATGAAGGCGATAGTCATCGAGAATCACCGTATTTGTATTAATGACTTCCAAGATGACAGGGTCGTTAATGCCCTGGAACGTATAAATGCAGCGACTATAGACTGTTTCAGAGGGAAGCAAGTACGGGGCCGACGTTGTTAGATTCAAGTTCAACGGAGTAAAATAGGTAGTATCAAGAAGAACTTCCTTCAGAACTGGATAATAATAGGCAATCTTAATCTGATCGGTAGTATAGCTCGAGAGGCCCGCATATTGTTTTTGGAAATATTTTGATATAATAAGAGTCATTGTAGGATTCAAAGTGAACTCGTCCAAGAGTGAATCATAGAAATTGTCGCCTGGAAAGTTGAATCCAATACTAAAATCTCCTGTGGCGGCAAACCGAGGGGCAAAATCCTGGAATCCATTCGGAAAATCGTAGAAAATCGGTGTTATATTAAGCTCTGTATTAAGTTCGGTAAGAAGGGAGTTCACGTCATATGTCCCCTGTCGTATCAACGTCTTGATAATATTCGGTACGGTTGCCCCCCTGTCATTTAATGCCGTTCTATCTAGCTCCAGAATCGAGACGTCAGTATTGTTCTTATTTGGCCGAAAATAGAAAAAAGAAGACAGGAGTTTCACTTGGACGAGTTGAAAACTTGTTATATTGGAATACATACGCGGTAGTCGGAGAGTAACATGTGTTGGCTGGGGAAAGGCATTCCTGTCGCGGTCCCTACTGTCGAGCATGACGATACTCGTTATTGACTGCGATGACGATTTCAACTCTGTGCCAGAAGGGTCCTTCGGAAGGTCATATTTCGCAAAAGTGTCATAACCAGATTTGATAGGATACGCTTGGACACCCGTATCACCGAGAGTCATAACTTGCCCCGAAGAATCCATGTGGCCCCCTGCGGTTTTTGTCAGCGACAAGTTTTCCGCAAGGAGGCGAAAATTCAGAGGATTCATAGGAGTCACTATTTTTGCATACCCACTTGACGTAGAATCCGTCGATACGCTAGAATCAGATTCTGATCCAGAGTCTGTCTCCGAATCTGATGTGTAAGGCCTATACCCTGGCGTGGCCATCACTGCTTCTATCAAGAAACACTCTTTCTTTGGGCCAGTATGGCACGCAGTGACGCGACTTCGGCCTCTAAAACGTCCACGCTATTCATTAAAAACTGTGTAACACCGAGGTGGGCATATTTTATCTGGGCCGTGTCAAGAGTATCTATAGAAGAGCACCACGGCGCCTCTTCTGCAATAGAGGTGGACGTAATAGATTTGGGAAAATGCGCGGCAACTTCGCTTGTAAGAAATCCGAGTCGGCGCGTATCACGCACATGAAATGTGGAAATGTAGGGTTGAATATATGAGTATGCCCGCAGAGGTAATTCACCCAGCGTCACATAGCACTGTGACAAATCCGCGGGCGCAACTCGCTCCTTGAGGGCCGGATCAGATGCACTAATAAGGCTCCCCGTATAACTCACTGTACGCATAGAGGCATCATTATATTTATTATCCATAGTAATACCGTTAAGTTGATTGGGAAAGTTGAGTTGACCCCTATTCATCTGGATTCCTGCACTGCTGTCTACAAGATTACGCAAGAATTCCTGGCCACGGACTTGGGTCACATAAAAATTCCCCGCAAGTTTTGTATAACCAGTCGTAGCTGCCTGTGTGATTTCCAGGAATGCCGTTTGGTCACCCGTGATTGGATTACTGGTTTGTAGTGGATAGTTGAAGATGGGAATATCCGTGACTTGAAACGTTTGGTCAGATTGCAGAGACCCATCAAAAGTTGCGAGAGTATTCCCATTTAGTTTAATATAGCCCGTACCTGTGCTTGCATAATAGTTCGTATATGCCATATTCATCGTAAGAAATAGGGGATTCCTCGGCCGACCAAAAGTATATGTTTTTCGCAGTCGGAAATTCCCCGCATCACAAATTACCAGATTCCCGCTTGTATCCGAAATAATCCCCGTAGGCTGATTAAAGAAGGCGTTTGACAGAGGACCAGCATCGCCCAGATAAGCCGGTGTGGAGACCGCAGAAGCATTCCGTACAAGGCCCTGCGCGGCATTAAATGACCATATTGCACTCGTCGTGGCATCTGTTGCATACAGCAGCGAAGAGGTGTATGCGAGACCATTAATCCTACCAAATGTGGTACTAGCAAGAGTTTGGCCCGACGCGAGAACCCCGTCTACACCGCACCCTGCAAAGGGCCGTATGAATCCATCGGGAGCCAATGTACGAATACGGAAACTCGATGTATCACCGACATAGAGGGAGCCATCTGGGCCGCGTGTGAGAGCTGCAGGAAAGTTCAAGGACGCGGCGATGGACGATTTATTGTCACCGTCATAGGTCGCCACACCCGTGCCTGCAAGAGTCTGAATGGTGCGGTTGGACCCGTCGACACGCCGCACGCGCTGATTCAACATGTCAGTAAAATAGAGGGCGTCAGTAGAATCGACCACTACTGTTTGGGGGCTACTAATCTGCGCAGCGGTGGCGAGTCCCCCGTCGCCGCTAAATCCTCCTACACCAGTTCCTACCACAGTTTGGATGGTGCTTCTGGCCGAATTAATCTGGCGAATACGATTTGCCAAACCATCACTAATATAAATATTATTTTGGGAATCTGTTGCAACAGAAGTAATATTTCCAAAGACGGCGGCGCCAGGGGGCCCACCATCACCTGCAGAAATCGGGCTGCCATTCCCTACATAGGCGTAAATAATCTTCCTACTAGAATCAACATACCGTACTACACTATTGCCAGAATCAGCAATATAATAGTATTGTGTGACAGAGTCGTAAATAACATCTGTAGGAGTATTGAGAAGGGCAAATTTGGCGAAACTGTAGTCACCACTGTAGCCTGGGCGGCGCGGCTGTCCCGCTACGGTTGCAATCTTACCAGTTGCTTTAGAGACAAAACGTATGCATTGATTATCCCTGTCGGCAATATATAAATTCCCTGCAGAATCACTTGCCACACTTGTAGGGCTTGAGAGGTTCGCAAGAGTAGCAAGTCCACCATCACCTCCAAAGGCCGCCACACCATTTCCTGCAACGGTTGTAATATTTTGCGTGCCAGGGTCAATACGTCTCACACGCGAATTTCCCGTATCGCAGATATATACAGCATTGAACGGGTCAACTGTTATTCCAGTAGGGTAAGAGAGGAGCGCGGCCGTCGCGGGTCCACCGTCGCCCCCGTAGCCCCTTGCATATGTTCCAGCGATTCGCTGTATAGTACCATCAAGCCCTATTTTCCGCACAGCACAGTTGCTGAGGTCCGTGAAGAGGATATTTTGTAATGCATCTATTGCAAGGGCATAGGGTCCGCCTAGCGTGGCGGCGGCGGCGGGGCCACCATCACCCGTCGCTCCCGCAACCCCCGTTCCAGCAAATGTGGAAATAGTCGAGCCAGTTAGTATACGAATTCTCTGATTATCACTGTCCGCAAGATATATGGTACTTCCATACGAAGTTGCAAGGGTTCCTAGAGGCGTGGAGAACGTGGCGGCGAGCGCGGGACCTCCATCGCCCGAAAAGCCTGATTGCCCTGTTCCCGCAATGGTCTGAATAAAGGGGTCGGTAGTAATGTAGCGGAGGCGAACATTGCTAATATCTGTGATAAGAAGTTGGCCTTGGTTGAAGAAGGAAATGGCGAGGCGAGGGCCAAAGGCGGCATTTCCTGGAAATCCTCCATCTCCGTAAAAGTAGCGGGGTTGCCCTGCAAGAGTAAGTAGCTGGCCCGCGGGCGTCAGTTGTTTCAGTTTCCATCCTGCTGCATCTCCCGCGCCAAAATAGAGGGATTTGTCTAGCCCAGATGCCGCTTGTCCTATCACTGTCCCTATGGCCTGCCCCCCCGTATCTGTAGGATTGCTCTTGACTCCTGTGCCAACCACGGTATTTATATAGGAAGTTGACAGAGTCTGCTGCAGCAGTGTTGTAGGGTCAATAACTGAATAATATGCCGTCTGGTCCGCTGCTGCCACAAAATATTCTTCATTAAAATATGCTCCCAGGCCCTCTGTTTTTGTAAAAGGAGTGTCGCCGCTCATTTGATATGTAGAAGGGAATAGCCATGCACTACTGGGATTTATTGTACTGTAGGCTGCGGAGGCGCCTGTTAGTATCTGTGAGACCGCCAGGCTACTTGTCGTGGCAGAACCAATCGTGGCCGTGCTAATAAATGTATCTGGGAGGGCGGCATGCGGCCGGCCCTGAAATGTTATAGTGGAGTAAGATGTAATGACGTCGGTCCGTATACTGCTGCAATGAAGGTCTTGTACGAGTTCCGTCTGGCTTCCTATTATTGCTCCGCCGCTGAGATTGACATTTGTATATCTCATGGAGGCCTTGGCGCAGGCCAGTTCGATTGTATCCGTCACTGTGGCGGTACTTGTGAAGACGCTTATGAAGTTGTCAAATCCCGTATTGAGTTCTGCCGCGCGAATATCGTCTCCCACGCATATATTTGTAGTAAGGTCCATATAGGGTGCGCTGAATGTCCCGTTTCGCCCAATGCTGGAAATAGTCCAATAGACAGGTATTGTTATGTCGGTTCCATTATATGTGAGCGTCATAGGAGTACTAATCCCCATGTCATTCATAGCAATCGAGTTTACCGTGAATGTTGTCGTATCTTTGAGGGATTTTGCTATGAGAGAATCAGATGTAAAAGTGTTGCCTTGAAGAGAAGATACGAGGAGGGAGCCAGAGTCATTCACAATTTGTGCGGAGCTGAGGGTGAGGAGTTGCAGTGTACTCATTCCAGTAAAGTTATGCGCAGATATATTTGAGGTGACAATAGAGTTCTGTGCCGTGACCAGGAGTGAACTAATGGAAGAAGGAACCGTAATAGGGGCTCCAAAGGAGAGGCCAGCGGCGCCGGCCAAGTACTGGATGGAAACTCCATGTCCAAAGTTTACAGAGTTCATTGTATTCAGGGTCGCCCCGTTTGCCGTGTCAGAAAGTGTGGTGAATGCCGTGCAGTTAGAGTCCACCGAGATTGTACTATATACAATAAGAGGGGCGAGAAAGGATGCAGAGTTCGCAACAGTTGCGCTTTGGGCGGTTATTTGTGCTCCGCGTTGACCGCGCCAGCTTCCTCCAGTAGTCACATCGCCGCCTATATAGATTGTTCCAAACTTGCTCGAAATATTACCGCTAGTGAAACAGTCGCCGAGAGTTGAAATGGAGCCGCCAAAAGAAGTCGTTCCAGTAACAATGGTGGAACCGAAAATGAGTTCACTTCCTCCAACTGTCACAGGAGGATTTATAGATGCGTCAGAAGCAATATAGATAGTACTTGTGAAGAGCGCCCCCTGTATTGCAGCGGTTCTCGTGTTCAAACTCGCGCTATAGATTCCCAGGGTGGAAGCCAGTCCCCGCAGAGCCAGGCTGTTTGTGCTCACAGTATTCCCGTCGACTGCCCTATAGTTCTGCGCCGACGTATTTGAAAAGGCAAAGACATTTACTGGCGCCCATGTCCCACTCGGCAGGGAAGCAAGTGTAACGTATCCGAAACGCTGATTTATAATTGTACTGTGCGACCCGTCACTGAAGAGAGTGCCACCAGTGGTACTTAACAGAATAGATTGAGGTGATGACACGAATCCGGTCGCGTCGGTAATCGTGACGAGTTGTCCCGGGATTCCTGTAGAAGAAATATAGACGAGGGAAACCTGGCCGCCCTGTAATCCAGATGTGTCAATCTGAAGTACAGAAGTGCTTTCATTAACAATAGGATTCATCGGCCCGCTAAAGATGCGGGAGATTTTATAGCATTGTCGAAATCTGCTCCTTGAGAGATGTAATCGTCATATAAAGGTGTTCCACGCGTTTCATTAGTTGTTTTGTGGCTCCAATATGTGACATCTCGATTTGCTGCGTATCAATCATCCGAAAAGTGGAATGGAGTTCTGGAATCTTGGTATACGTGACTGATTTGGGAAAGGCGGCCTCTACTTCATTTGCCAGAAAGCCGAGGCGATGAGCATCTTTTTGCTGGAAGGTGGAGAGGTACGAATCAATATATTTGAAGCGGCGCAGGGGTAGTTCCGCAATACGCTGAGAGCAGGTCGAGAGGTTCGCGTATTCGACATTCTCTTTTAGAGCGGGGTCAGAAGCAAAATTCAGGGCACCATAATAATATATGGAACGCACTGCCATATCATTCAGGGAGTTCTGAATGGTCGTTCCATTTAGAAAGTAGGGCCAGCGAAGAACACCATTATTCATTGTAATGGATGTATTTGAGTTAATACCAGAGTAATTATCATTGGAGCGCGATTGGAACTGAATGGAAAACCGGCTATTTCCGTACATGGTTCCTACAATATGTATGAAAGAGGCTGGGAGAGTACCACTTGGGATGGGAATGCCACCTGTGCCAGGGGGCGTAGAATATGTTTGATTGGTTCCATAGAGGCCATACAGAGTTGTAATATTCGTTGCATCATTATTCGTCCTGAGTGAGACTAGGCAGCTGGCCTCTGACCCAGGTATTAGATTGAATCCCTGTATTGTGGCATAGTATCCTGGAATAGTCGGCCCATTAAAGTTGAGGGAAAAGGATACTTCCACGGGGTAGGGGTCGCCAGGATTAATGCCTGCGGGTTGCACATTCGTCACCAGGAAGGGTGTAAAAGAGTCACCTGGCCCTCCTGTAATCGCCACGTTATTCTGTGGGTAAGAACTGTCTAGTACGAAATAGGGGCCATTTATGCCTGGAGTCGGCGGTGAGCCCATATTTATGGTAGTGGCCGTCATGGCCGTCGCATTTATACTGCTTGTTGTCAGGGAACTCACGGATGCGGCATCCATAATAACATTGTTTGCGACCATTGTTATATTTCCAGAATTCGTGAGAAACTGGCCAGAAGTATTCACAATCGTACTTGTGGCGAGCAGATTATTAATGGCGAGGGTGCCAGTAGAGATTGACCCGCCCGTATTATCAATTATCACATTTACAGCCGAGAAGCTTGTCACATTATCTGCCACGAAGCTGCTGGTGACATTCATATCCGAGAGAGTTATTCCTGTAGTGGTAAATCTCTGGGCATTAACGGCAGTTGCATATATCACTCCAGTATTGATACTGCTGAAAATTCCCGTATTAATCGTGAGAAAGCCGCCTTCTGCCGCCTGCACGTCTCCTCTCAGTAATATTGTAGAGGCAGTGAGCGAAGAGGCATTTATTCGCATTGTGGAGACGACATTTGAAAATGTGGCCGTCTGTGTAGCAATGCTTGAAACGCTCATGGACCCGCTCGGATTCACAATTGCGGTGGAGCTGAGGAGAAGCTGTGAGGCAAGCGGTGCATTAATAGACCCATATACAGTAAGATTACTGGTTACAATCCCATTTGACGCGGCGAGATTTAGCGTGCTTATTCCTGGAACGGTGATTGCATCAGAGAAAAGAAGGTCCGCAGTTCGATACGTAATATATTTTTCATTAAATGTAATGGAGCTGGTGAGTTGTAGGGAGCTGGTTGTCATGGAGAGGCTGCTTACTTGGCCACGCACGAAGAGGTTCGAGCCCACCGAGAGAGAGTTCGCGCAAACAATGGGCCCCCCTATTGTAGCCCCACCTCGTATATCGAGATTGCTTGCTATAACAGAGCCATAAGGAGTATATAAGCCACCGAGAGTCATAATATCCCCGCGTATTCCGAGGGAGCCAAGGGAAGAGATTGCCCCCAGAACGTATAAGTTACTTCCTGTACTGAGATTACCCAAAAAGACGCCCTGGCCTTGTACATTCATATTTCCGTAGACTTTCATGGAACCCTGACTGTATACGGCATATCCAGGGTCAGTCGTAAGAAGATTCGATGTAAGGGTAGGTGCTCCTACAAGGAGAGTGCTTGCATATGTGGGTCCATTCACAGTCACGGAGGAAGTGGCGAGAAAAGTGCCAGTAGTTATAGTGGATGCAGTAAGAAATAATTTCGAGTATACGTTGGAGGCAGTAATGGAACTGGCAGTGAGGGCGGCCACGCTCGCAATGGTCTGTTTTTCAGGAAATCCAAATGAGTTTGTTATATTCCAGGAAGTCGGGTCGCGACTCGTAAGAGTGAGAAAACCATAGGGCTGTGTTATAACAATACTGGAAGTGCCGTCTGCGAATTGTACATTCTTCTGCGTAGAAACAATAATGTTCTGTGGAGAGGACAAAAATCCTATAGAGTCACGTACTGTGACTGTATATCCGGGATACATTATACTCGACAGCAGGACTACTGCGGACTGTGCTGCCGTCAGGGCCGATGTGTCGACGAGAATGAGAGACGTGTCTCCATATATTACGACCGGTTGAGCCATTACCTGTATGCGGATTAGAAAAGTAAAAAGAAGGGTACCTTTATAATAGAATGACGTCTGGAGCGAGTAATTTCCTATTAAATATTGTCGAACTCCAAAATGTAATAACTTCATCAAGTGGTCTTTCGCCCGTGGCCAGTCTTTCCAATACAGTTGCACAAATCCAGCAGATGGTCAATGTGGATCAGAAGCGGCTCTATGTTAATACGATTAGTCAATACAACACAACGCCAATACAGGTCTTGGATTCGATGAATTTCGCATCAAATGCGGCGCTTACATTAAATGGGGCGGCCGTGACGGGTGGGGGCGGTGGTTCTTACGGAGCGGTGAGTTCTATAGGGAATATTTCGAGTTTCACGAATTATTACAATCCCTCTACTGCAACAGGCACGGCCATTTCCCTGCAGGTGGGGGACCCTGCCACAACTCCTCTTACTATAAGCCTGGGAGGCACGACAACTGTAACAGGGGCTCTAACGCTTGCGATTCCTTCTACGCCGACGCTTGGTCATTATCTTACATGTATGGATGGAGTAGGAACGGCAGAATGGCATCCTCCTGGAAGTATTTCAGATGGGCGCCTGAAGACGGAAATCCGAAATCTAGAAGGCGCATTCTCTACTCTTCAACACATTCAGGGAGTTCGCTTCCGGTGGAAGGAGGGGGACTCGAATGATATAGGGTTTATTGCGCAAAATGTGCAGCCGATTATCCCAGAGGCAGTTCACCATTTAGGGGGGGAGAAACATATGATGCTACACTATTATAAAATCGTGCCGATTCTGGTAGAGGCCGTAAAAGAGTTGGGTGCACGCGTGTCTACGCTTGAAAGTTTGAGCGGGTAAAGGCCTTAACAGGTTCCACACAACTTAACAGACATGCCTGGCCTAACAAATACGTTCGGCGATCCGTGCGCTTCTCAGAAGCCATTTATCACCGATATAAAGGCACTAGAGCATTTAGGCGACCGTAAAATCGTGCTTCTATGTACGGCGACTATTACAGAAGAGAATCTATTCTCCAATGGTCTCTTCCAGAATGTCTTTGGATTTTATCGGATGTTTGAGGCAATGGGATATGCGCCAATTCTTCTTGTAAATGAAAAGCCGAAAACTCTGACAAATATTCCAGGCATTATGCGAAAGTGCCGAATGATTATTACGGAGGATATTCTACGTCAACCAATGCAGAATGTGGCGGCAATGCTGGAAATCGGCATGAGTGTCGACCCTCTTGTCCGGCAGTTTGTGAAGATGATTGGCGGCTGTCTCTTCAAGGTCTATCTCGGCAATATCCTCAATATTGACATTGAGACGCCCATCTTCATGCAAGAGCACCATTTCGCCCACCATGTAGTCGGAAAGAACGACCTGATTCTCGTGAGTCCTCATTATGGGCAGCATGCCGAATATGCCTCTTATATTAATCATGTAGTACCTCCTGCCAATTTGGACAAAATGATTGCGCCCTATATTTGGGACCCAAGTGTTTTAACGAGGGGTGGGACACAACAGTTTGCGTGGAAAGCGCCGGCACAGCCAGAGGACGAAGTGTTTGTCATTATGGAGCCCAATATCAGTTTTCAAAAGTGTTCTCTCATTCCCCTACTAGCTCTTGAAAAGTGGTATAGGACGGTGGGGCGGCCGCGGGGCTGGAAAGGAAGCGTGCAACTTGTGAATGGAGAGCGTCTGAAGGCGGTCCCTCATTTCGCGCATAATATAATGCCTTATCTCGACATTTTCAAGGAGGGGCGGGTCATCTGCCACGGTCGCCGCGATATTGTTTCAACGCTCAATGAATGGCCTTCTGCCATTTTCATTCTTCACAACTACAATAATGAATTCAACTATATGACTTTAGAGCTTCTTTATAGTGGATTTCCTGTGATTCATAACTCGCCTTCTTGGCTGGAGTTTGGGTATGGGTACGGGGGTGCAGACTTGGCGGCGGCGGCCGTGGCAATAGAAGAGGCGCGGCGGCATCATGAAGAACGCCTGGAGACGTATATGGCGCAGGCGGCTCTCCTGACGTGGAAGTACTCTCCCTACAACCCGACGATTCACGCGGCATGGGAAGAGTTACTGAAAAATCGCGGGGCAAAGTAGAGGGAATGGCGGCAGTTGCGCCAACTAGAAAAGAACAATTATTACAACTTGGAAATCTCGCAGCAGCAGATGCTTCCCACGATTTCGGAGGAGATACAAAGGCCCCATTTAATTTCAACAGCTTTTTCACTAAATATAGAGGCATAGGAACTCCAAAAGAACCAGAACCCCAGCTTTCTAAAGAAATGCCGTACTTAATAAAACTTCTTGGACTTCCAGCAGGAACCGACTTTAAAAATACATTTTGTCCTCCTCAACTCACACCTGCCGCAAATAAATATATGTATCCAGGCGACTTCAAAATCTGCTCTGACGACCCAGTCCCCTATAGTGTAGAAGTAGCCCTTGTACAAACAGGGCACGATGAAGAAAAGGGATGGTGTATTGATAAGAAAGATATGCTCGCGTTTCTAAAAGGAGATGAAGGCAAGTTTTATTTTACAATAGATTTCTCATATATCCCTTTTTATCAACACCTCTTCGAAAAGGGGGGGAAAACAGATGATGTTGCTTATATTCTTACACGAGAAGGAGTAACAGATCCAGCAGGTAAAGTTGAGGGGCCCGTAAAAAAAGAGGGAATACAAATACTCGATGATACTGTAGGCTCACATATAGCATATCCTGCGACGAGGCTAGAGGGCATTGAAACCCATCACTCTACAGAGTTATTCTTCTCGAACTATTTTATTAGTATTCCTCCTGTGCAGAAGATAAAAGCGGCTCGCGCCACAAGTCTGATTTTCACGGAAACAGGAACAGGAACGGCTGGAACAATGTATACATCAAATGCGGAGAATAAAGTTCCTGCTGTTATGAAAAAGATTGCCGAAATATTTTCCAGAATCCTTGGAGGGGGGCCAGACCAGAAGTTATATCATATGTTATTACAATCCAAGAGGGCAGGGGATTGGCTGCAGGTTCTTGCCTGCCTGAATCCAGAGCGATTTGGTCTTGCCCCAGGTACGCGTATACGATTAGTAACTCACGACACTCTATGTGCAGCCTATGCACTTATTATGGGGATTGATGTGATTCTTACAAAAATGTTTGATCATAAGTATTTGGTTCGTTTTTACAAACGGACGGAGGCTCTTTCGCCAGAAGTTATTGCTAAAAATCGGATGACAATGCTTCTGAAAACTGTAGTGGACCCAGTTGGAGTAAATATGTTCACAGGAGCGGCGGCGGCGGCGGCGGCGGAAACATATAGGGGAGTCCTTGACACATATAATAGTGCAAGAGCAGCAAAAGATGCAGAGTACGTGAGATTTTTTGGCCAAGTGTGTGATAAAATCGCGGCCATGGCAGGGCGACTGGATGAATTAGCGGCAGACAAGGCTTTTCGAAAACCAATACCCCAAGTATTTCGAGAGGGAGGTTTTGATTCCGCAGAAGTACTTTTACATCTTCTTTTAAAAACGGCAATGAAGGTACATATTCTCAGAAATACGGCTATTACTCTCAAACCCTTCTCGTCAGAAGAAACTGATTATAAACGTTTAGCGGGAGCCATTGCTGCGGAAGGAGGGCTGCCAGAAGGGCTGAAGGGCGCAGAAGAATCTATGGAGAAATACTTGGCACAACTTCAGACACTCCGTGGAATATTTAAATATAAGGGAGGGGACGCTCAGAAAATGATTATTGATTATTTCGAAAAGTCTTTTCCGAGAGATGTTAGTTTAAATCGCGCCCTTACAACAACTCCTATAATAAAAGAGTTCTTTGCAAAAGTGGAGACACTGGAAATAAAAAAAGGATGGAAAATGTTTTCTTCTGGCGAATTCAATGAACATGGTATGGGATTATTTCCCTTTATGAATACAACTCTTACAGATGTGGAGAAGAAGCGTTTAATAGGGACAATGGAACTCTTGGAGAAACTTGTGGAACCAATAGGATTCGATTCCTATAAAAGGATTTTACAGGTTGCGAAACTTATACAGCCACCAGGAATCACAGAAGCACCTCCTGTAGTGGAAGTGGCGAATTCAATGATTTTAGAGGCAATGTTTACACCTCCCTCTTCTGCAGGGGAAGCATCGGGAAGCAATGTACAGATTTCGGACTTTTTGGTAGAACAGCTATGCCTGTTTAATCGCGCAGAACCCTTCTTTGTTTCTGATGCAGGGCCTCCGTTCTCTATTCCCCCTTTTTCAGTAGATGTAGTAACGCGGCCTGCTCTACCAACTCTGGAAGGAGGGACGCCCTCTAAAAAGAAACTCTCGGACCCATACTCTCACAATCCCCTTACAACTTTCTGCGCAGTTCTTTATTGGATTAATGTAACTCTTAGAGAGGGCCCTGAGAATGAAATGCCCTTTTATTTATCAGATGTGGTACATTATATGTTAGTACGGATTGGAGGAGGGGCGCCGGCGGGGCCGCTGGAAATAGTTTTATTAGAGGGATTGGAAAAAGCAGATTCAGATATTCCAGATTTTATGAATACAATCAAATGGCTCTTTTATGGAATAGAGGAGATTAAAGATGTAAAGAAGAAGATGACAATTTCAAAAGAAGAACTCGCCTTTTATATTGCAATAAAGGCTGGAAAAATGACAGCTTCAGAGCGTATTGAAAGGAATGAACAGCTATTAAATCAACTATTGATGCATATACGCCTAACAGAGACACCCGTGGCAGGTTCTTCTCCAAAGGCCGCTTCCCTGAAGGCCGCTTCGCTTCCAAAGGCCGCTTCGCTTCCAAAGGCCGTAACAACTCCTCCTAAATTTCATCCAGGTATTGCAAAACCAATAGTTGCAACAAAAAAGGCAAATAAGCATAAACTAAAGGGAGTACCTATACAGAGAATGACAATGGCAAATCGTGCAAATAAAAGAAGAACAGAACGCAGAAGAAATGTGAATATTAAACGGCGCAGGGGAGTGCATCCTACACGAAGAGCTTCTGTGGAGGGAAGCAAGTAGCACGCTAATGCAAAAGGGCTAAACCTTCTTTTCCACATCATGTAAGACACGATGCGGATAGGAGTCCTGGCAAATATTCAGTTTTCCATGTTCAGTTCTGGCGTGGCAAATACCTCTATTGCAACTTATGAAATGTTGACTTCTCTCGGCCACACGGTCGACCTCGTAAACATAAATACCGCCCCCTGGTGGGATGATTGCAAGGGTCTCCAATCCTCTTTCAGAGTTGTTCCGATTTCAGATGCTTCTGGTTACGACATTCTTTTTGAAATAGACCGTATATTTCTTCTCGAGAAGGACCGTAAACGTATTGCGGCAAAATCGGTCTGGATTCTGCGTCACACTTTTCTTGTGCAGGAAATGGAGTGGTGTCTATATCCCACTGTTTCAACACCAAAGAGAGAGTTCAAAGGACTTCATGAAGTATGGATGTTTGACACCCTTGCGGCAGAAGAGGGGGCAGTACAGGCAGTAGAGCTTCTCACACGTTGCCCAGTTCGTGTCATCCCTTATCTGTGGACACCCTCTATTGCCGCCACGCACACAAAAGAGATTGGTTCTCCCTCTTGGATTGCAACTACCATATCCGAGCTCCGTTCCCTAGAGGGAAAGGCTGCGCCTCCCTCACCAAAGTGGAAATTTCACGTAACAGAAACAAATATGAGTAATACGAGCAGTACAGTTATTCCTCTAGTAGTGTTGCGAGAGGCAAGAAGGCAAGGGGTTTCTATTGGAGATTGGAAGATTCATAATAGCGAGGCCCTTTTGAATAGCCGATTTTTCAAGGAAAATGTACTGGCACATTGTTCGGACCTTGATGTAAGTGGGGTATGTGTTGGGCGGCAGAGATGTCCAGAGTGGACTCTGCAACCAATGAGTTGTGTTCTTTCACACCTTCGTTTTACTTCGCTACGTCCAAGTCTTCTAGATGTAGTTTGGTCTGGTGTACCTCTTATACATAATTCGCGCCCTCTAAAGGATATTGGTTCCGGTCTTGAACGCCTCTTTTATGCAGATAATAATATTGGAGAGGCATGCCACGCCATTCGCCAAATGGAGCATGATTTTGTAACTATGGGGGGAATCTTTTCGCCAACGGCACTTGAAACAATCCGAGGCGAAATAGAGTCACGTTTTACTCCCTCTTCTATTACATCACGTGCAACCTGGAATGGGCTTATAGGGAGCAAGACTTTACCAATAGTAATGAATCCTGCAGCTGCCCCTGTGGCTTCCGTGGCTCCCATAAAGATTTTTCGTGTAGGATTTGCCGACATGTGGGAGAATTTTAATCCCGCATATAACTTTTTTACGCTTATGTTGGGTGCGGCAGGGGCGACACTGAATCCTCCTGTAGAGGTTGTGGGTGGGCCGGCGACAGCAGAGGACGCGGTAGTGATTTTCGGGCCTTTTGGTGAAACGTGGAAGGCCCTTCCTCTAGAGCAACCCAAGATACATTTTAGTGGTGAGTTTACAGCTCCTATAGAAGGACCTAGTGTGAAACTCAATCTCGGATTTCACCATTTTGATATGCTTGCAGATGATTATCTTCGCTTTCCCCTCTGGATTTTGGAAGTTGATTGGTTTGGTGCGGCGGCAGACCAGATTGTGAATCCCAAACCAATTCCGTTAGAGGCCTGTACGCAGGTTAGGGCGGCAGATCTGTCGCGTAAAAAAAAGTTCTGCGCCTTTGTTGTGTCAAATCCGTCAAATCCTGTGCGGAATACGGCATTTCAGTGGCTCTCAGAGTATAAAAATGTTGATTCTGCTGGAGCAGTAATGAACACTATGGGACCAGCTCTTTTCGCGGGGGCTGGAGGTGGTGGTGGAGAGCTGAAGAAGTTCGAGTTTCTGAAAGATTATAAATTCTGCCTTACGTATGAAAATATGGCGGGGAGAGGTTATACTACGGAGAAATTTCTGCATGCAAAAGCTGCTGGATGTATTCCAATTTATTGGGGAGACCCTATGGTTGAACGTGATTTCTGCCTGGGAGGAGCAATCGACGCCCGCAAAGTGAAAACTAAAGAGGAACTCATTGAACTCGTCCGCGCAGTAGATGAGAGTGATTCAGAGTGGCTGAAACGATATTCTGTTCCCGCACTCGATGATTACCGCGTTGCATGGTGCCGTCGCACGATGGCAGAGTGCTCTAGACGCATATTCAAACTGGGTGGATTCGGCACGGAGAATATGCCGCGGATGCTATTTGGTGCAGCGGCAGCGGCAACGGCAACGGCAGCGGCAACGGCAACGGCAACGGCAGCGGCAACGGCAACAGAGCAAAGGGGGATAATAGAGACTCCTTTAATGGTTACATGTGTAAATCGCAAGTTCCTTCCTTCCCTGCAGCAATGGTTAATCTCTATAGGAGCACAGTGCAAGGCTATGTCAGGATTAACCGCGCGCGTATATTTCTTTTCCGATATTCCTGCTGATACGCTTGAATCTTTAAAGGAGAAATTCAAATTCGCCACCTTTGTACCTCTTTCAGATTCTGCGGCCCCTGAAGGAGCCTTTGCCGATTTCTGGAAGCCGCAGCACTATGGATGGAAACTCTGGATTTACAATCAGCTCTCAAAAGAGGCGGAGCTTGCAGGGCGGATGGTACTCTATATGGATGCAGGGGCCTTTCTGTGCCGCTGGCCTGTAGCCTGGTTGAAGAAAGCCCAGGAGAAGGGCATATGTTTCCTGGAAGACCCTCGCGAAGAGAATCGGCGATGGTGTTCTCCCGAGTTTTGCGCAGCTCTGAAGGTGACAGAAGCAGAGTTGGCAGCCCAGCAGACTCTGGGTGGTCTTGTTGCATTCAGGTGTGGGGCCGCAGGCGTTGCCCCGCTCTTTGAGGAGGCTCTCACCCTTGCGTACCGTCGCGAAATACTTGTAGGGGATAAATGGGTGGGCCAGGGCGCAGACGGCCGTCCTTTTGGTCATCGTCATGACCAGAGTATTCTGAGTATTATTGGACGCCGCGCTGGCATTGCAACGGAGCCCCTCGACACCGTCTATTGCGATAAGAGTCTTCGTAAAACATTTAATAGCGGCAAATGCATTTATGTGCATCGCGGCCAGTTCGCAGTACATGTGCCATTTTCAGAAGGGATTGACGATGCATATGTGATTAATCTTGAGAGGCGCGCGGACCGGCTTGAGAAGCTATGGGCAAATTCTCCAGAGTTAAAGGGGCGTGTAGAGCGTTGGCCGGCAGTAGATGGACGTTCTCTAAAAATGACTCCTGCTATTGCGGGATTTCTGAAGCCGAATGATTTTATGTGGAAAAAGGCGATTTCAGGATGTGCCCTGAGCCATCTTGGCCTCTGGTGGAAGTTGGCAACTGAAACACACGATATTGAGTCCTACTTGATTTTAGAAGATGATGTGAAATTCAAGGAAGGTTGGGAGAAGACGTGGAGGCAAGCAGTGGTGGCAGATGCAGTGCCAGAAGATTGCGATATTATTTATTTGGGAGGCGTCCTCCCTCCTAATCGCAACGGCTGGAATGAGACGTGTAAGGAGCGCGTGAATGACTTCTTTTGTCGCGTGAAGGAGAATACAATGTGGGGACAAGATAAACCCAATCGGTATTTCCACTTTTGCGCCTATAGTTATATACTTTCAAAGAAGGGAGCGCAGAAAGTGATTGACATTATTCGGACGGCAAATGGGTGCTGGACGAGCGCCGACCATATCTTGTGCAATCCTGTAGATGTTCTGAAGGCATATGTAATGGACCCTATAGTGGCTGGATGCTATCAGGACGATGACCCGAAATATGCTACGAGTCAGTTTAATGATTTTTCCCGTATTGATGGGTTCGACAGTGATTTATGGAATAATGATGAGCGGTTTAGCGATGAAGAAAAGGCCATGGCTGTTGCCGGTGCAGAACTCGACTTTAATACTATATTGAAGGATACGACGGCCGCCCCTGCTACGGCCGCCCCTGCTACGGCCGCAGCACTTTCTGCGGCAAAATGTGGTGGAAAACCTGTCGTAACTCTTCCCAGGCAGTTCCTCTGTATGGACCGGCATGCTCTGAAGTTGGGACAGCTTCACGAGGCCGACTGGTTAATGGCTCTTTTCGGTTCGCCTACAGTGTTCTCTATAGATGCAGTGGGTCCAGACAGCCCCCCTTTAACGGGGGCAGCCCCTCCAGTTTTTATTCTACAGAAGCCGTATATCCAGGCCGCAACAACTCTATTGACGAGGTGGTCTGCAGCAGGGGCCAAGTTTCTCATCCTGCACATGAGTGATGAAACTCTCGACGACACCCTCGACATTTATGAGCTGCCAGGGTGTGAGAAGATACTTCGTTTTTATGTAAGGGAGAACCTGCCTTGCCCCAAGAAAATCATAACAATTCCCCTTGGATATCACTGGACCCTGCGTGAAGGTTCGAAAAATCCTCTGAGCCTCACACCTCGTGTTCCCTTTCGCGAATTCGTATGGTCTTTCCACGGAACAAACTGGAGAGGGCGAAAAGAAGCCCTCCAGCCCCTTGTCGACTTGTCTGGTGCTCATCTCGCAAACTTTTATGACCAATGGCTTGGCTCAGAAACACTTGGAAAAGAGCAGTATATTGCTACACTACTTAACAGCGTCTTTGCCCCATGCCCAGAAGGAGTCAACGGTGAGACATTCCGTTTCTACGAGGCGCTTGAATGCGGCTGCGTGCCCCTGATTGTGAGGACGGAAAGCAATGCCGCGTGGGTGGATTGGGTACAAGAACATTTACAGATTGTCGACCTTCCCAGTTGGTCTGCAGCGGCGAGTTTTATAGAGCACCTATTGGCCAATAAAGAGAAGCTTGAGAAATACAGGGAAGTGCTGCTAGGGTCCTGGATACGATGGAGGGAGGGACTGCAAAGTGATGGTGTCGATTGGTTAAAGGCGTAAGGCCAAAGCCTAAAGTATGTGCAAGACTATCCCTATAGAATGGCAAATCTACCCACGTATCTTAAAAGTCTAGAGAGTCTTCTGGCGGATGTCACGCCAACTCCTACTGCAGCGGCCACACCTACCGTAGCGGCTACTCTAGCTCCTTCTGCATCGGCACTGACTCTTTCCAGTATTGGCTTTGGTTCCATGTTCACGGAGGCGCCCGTTTCATCGGACAAGCTCCGTTTCCTTCTGGTGAGCACGCATGCGCATCAATATACGGGTTATTCCAAGGTCTCTCACGGGATTCTCACGGAGTTGGCAAAAGAGTCGTGGCTCGAGACGACGCATTTCGGCATTCAGAAATTCCACGACTTGCCTTCCACTTTTCGGCCGTATCCGCCCGGTATTGACGTAGTGGATGCAGCCGCCCTCGAGAAGCCTCTTCAGAGTGGATTTGGCTATGCGGCCCTACCTGACGTAATCAGGCGGAAGAAGCCGCATGTGGTTATGATTTACAATGACATGGCGGTAGTTTCCCAGTATGTAGATGCCATTCGCAAATCTGGTATTCCGCGCAACTTTCAACTCTGGGTTTACTGCGACCAAGTGTATACGACGCAGTCCCAGATGTTCCTGGATATACTCAATCGTGATACAGACCGTATTTTCACTTTCACGAGCGGTTGGAAAAAGTGTTTGAAGGAGCAGGGTGTAACCCGCCCTATCGATATTCTTCTGCATGGGTACAACTCGAAGCACTGTTTTCCAGTACCGCGCGACTTGGCGAGGAAGCAGTTGTCGCTGCCGACGGACATGTTCTTGTTTCTGAATCTGAATCGCAATCAGCCCAGGAAGCGCTACGATATTTTGATTATGGCCTTTGTGGAGCTTCTGGTCAAGTATCCCACGAAGCAGCTGTTTCTCCTGTGTGTCTGTGACAAGGGTGAGAAGGGTGGCTGGTGGCTCTTTGAACTTTTTGCGAGGGAGCTGAAGTTGCGTGGGGTGGCAATCGAGCCATTTGCCCAGCGCCTGATTATTACTGCACAGAACATGTCCTTCAAGGACGAGGAAATCAATATGTTCTACAATGCCGCCGACGTAGGGATTTCTACTTCTGACGGGGAGGGCTGGGGTCTCTGCCAGTTTGAGCAGATGGGTGTGGGTGTTCCACAGGTGGTCCCGGACATTGGAGGATTCAAGGAGTTCTGTACGCCTGAGAATTCCGTTCTGGTAAAGCCGACGGTCAGGTATTACCTGCCTAACACTTTCAGTCCTGTAGGGGGCGAGGCGTGGGCTTGTAATCCTCACGATGTGTGTGTGGCAATGGAAGAGTATGTTCTGAATTCCGAGTTGAGGGAGAAGCACGGGGCGGCGGCGGCAAAGAAGGTGCTGGAGTATACATGGGAGAAGTCATGTGAGACTCTCATTAGGCGGCTGAAGACGGTAAAAGAAGACGACGAGTGATTATCGCACCAGTATCTAGGAAAGGGGGGGATGAAACAATATTTACGATACGTGTTGTATTATACAATATGTATCGTATGCTTAGTGCTTGCACTATGGGGCATATGGTGGTTTACGGCGATAAAAGAAGGGTTTGAGACCACTGCACCGGCATTCCTGGTGCTTGTGGGGAAGACTTCTACGGGGGGCCTATATTACGCGGACGTAGATGTGCCGTTCACGCCCAAATGGCAGGCATCTTCACTCACGGCGACAGGCTCTATAGGCGTGGCATATGGGCAGCTCTACACTCTTACAGGTGACTCTTCTGTGTCAAAAGTGTCATCATATGATGCCGCAGTGTCGGCGGCGACTTCCGCCCCTGCTCTCAAACAAATATCTGTGGATGATGACGCGACTGTTGGAGGTATAGATGCTACGGGAAATGTGTATTATGGCTCGGCTAAAAATACGAAGAGCTTGATGAAGTGGGTCTCCTTTAGTGGCGGAAATGCGTATGGTGTTGGCACGGATGGTTCGCTCTATTTCAATGCCAATCCTGCCTCTGGTACATGGACGAAGACGAATACTGGTACTACGTGGAAACAGGTTGTTCTTTCTGGCGCCTTAGTCTGCGCGATTAATACTGTAGGGAATATTTCTTATGCGGTGAATGACATTACAACTGTCGCGACAATATGGATGATAAACTCTGGTCCTATTGCCTGTCCCACATTCAGCTATATTTCTCTAGTGGGTAAGCGATTAATAGGGATTGGAACGGATTCAAATGTATATTACACGGATGATGTAACTAGCTCTCTTATCTGGAGAACGATTCCTACTAGAGTCTATGATAATAAGGGTGTACCATCAACATCTTCTGCCACATTTACTGCAATAGAGATAATGTACCCTGACCCAGCAGCCCGCCGTAAACGATTTATTGATATTGGCATAACGTCTTGTAATAAATCCGAGACTTTGATTGGAAACTATTGCTATCAGCCGTGCTCAAATGGCCAGGTCGGCATTGGAAACATGTGTCCCTATTTGAGGCAGCATGTTCCTGCTAAAGCCACTTGTCCTGCTGCCACGAGTTTAATAAATAATACGTGTTTTAATCCCTGCTCTTCAGCATATACGACTACGCAGAGTGGTTCGAGTACTGCAAATTATACAGTAGACCCAGCAAATAATGAACAATGTATTGGGGCAACATTTCCAAAAACAACCTCGCAGCCAAGTACAACTGCAGTCCCCGCAAGTCACTTGCCCTGTAATGCGAACAATGGAGCTTTACAGGCTAGGTACATACGTATCCGACCCTCCATGGATTATATAAATAATAAACTGTGCCTGCAAAATGTCACTATAATGGGCTACACGGTCGATGCTACTGGAAATATGGGAACTAGCGTAGTAAATCTGTCATCGACTGGCACGGCATTCTCTACAGATGGAGCGTGTGCCGCCGGCCCCTTAGCAGCAGCCGCGACTTGTTCCTTTAAATCCGGTACAACATATGACAAAGACAATGATGGCGGAAAGTTGAGCAGAATGGCAAATACTTATTGGGAGGTCGACCTTGGTTCTATGCAGTATGTGAAATCGGTGGCTATTACTGGCTGTTCAAACACGCCGGCAAGTTCTTCGGATGATACGTCGAATCAAATGAGAGGAGTTCGCCTGGAAATTCTGAAGAGTTCTAATGGTGCCCGCACGGACCCAATTACGCAGAGAATACTTGGCCCAAATCCCAATGCAACTGCTACGGGACCATTTACACAGACAGTCACATTTAAATATGGGGAAGGAAATGCTAATGTCAATGGTGCCCCCCCAGATGTGTGCTATGATGTATGTCCCATGATTGCGGGAGTACAATCTGTTCCGCAAGGTGACGGTGCATGTATTCTTAATGTGACAGATGTTACGAATAAATCAGTTACTATGCCGCAGATTGTAATGGCTCAGACTCTTCTTCCACCAGCAGATTTAATGGATTCGACTGGAAAGACAATCCCTACAACATGGACAGCTGACCCAACAGATATTACGCAGTTTTTAACATGCAGCGAATTTTCTGGAAGTACTCTTACATCACTTACAACTAGGACGATTAATGGAAATACATATACTTATTTGAATTCCGTTACAGGGCAGCCACTTCCGAATGTAAGTGGGTATGTGTGCGCGCAGGTGGAGAGTATTAACGTATCAATGTGTCCTGCGTATACCTCTACAAACAATGGAGATAATCCTGCAAATTTAGCCTATCAATATGACCCTACAACAATTTCCTGCTATTTTCCTCAAAATCTGCATAGAATGTGGAATTGCAGTAAATCATGTACTGTTGGGTTCAATAATATGTCATGTAATACTGGATTTATTGACCGGTATACATACTGTTGTACTGGTCAAACATTTGTTCCGGGGCGCTGGGCTGCAGTACAATGCTGGACAAATACAAGCGTATATGATGAAAATAATGGAGGTCAGTATGGCAAATCTTCCAAGGACAACTACGCACTCCCTGTAATACCTGGGAATTTAATACGATTGCCAAAACGAATGCCAGGAAAACAGGGATGTTTTGATTCGGCAGGTAATAAAACCAATCTCTTTTTATACAATAATAGTTGCGCGAAATGTATGGGGGTGAATGATACATTTTATGCGACAGGCTTGGCAACTCCTGCAGTTGCCCCGAGTTCAGGCGATTATGGAAATATGGGAGGGCAAGCCTTTTCACTATCTCAAATACCCACACTTTTTGCAGACGACTACGTAGCACCGCCCGCTACAGCTGCGCCCTCGGTTAATGCAAACACTACAGTTACAATCGGGGAACAATCGTCCCCTGGCGGCCAAACTACAAATGCGCCTGTAGCAAACACCACTACAATTCTCAGCCAAGTTACAAATGGCCTGCAAACGGCCGCCACTTTCTTTTCCTCACTTTCAAACTTCAAACCATCTGGCAGCCCTATTATTAAATATATACAAAGTGCGGGAAGTTTTATGAGAACACTTAATGCATCCGATGTTGGTACGACGTATACTTCTGGCATTTGTCTTGGAAAATGTGATACAGAACATTCTAAAACATTGCCTCTACAAATGCATGTAGTAGGTGGCAAATATACACTCTGGGGAACTGCATGTGAAACTGCTAATACATATACTGTGAAACAGCCATCTATTTCTGCAACATATGTCCCTGAAAGTGAAAGTATGTGTAGTGCAAACACGGCATATAATTCAGTTACGAAACTCTGCTATAGCGAATGCAATACACTGCAAATAGATAATGGGGAAAGCTGCACATATAAGACTATCCCGCGACCCTATGTTTCCCCCACATATTCTTGCATGAATCCCGCTCTAACGCTTGATGGTTCTGTCTGTCTATATGGATGCAAAACAGGGACTATCACAAATGGCCCCTACTGTGATCCAGTAGCTGTGGTGCTCCCTAATCTTCCAACAATGTATGGCGAGCAAGTGATTATGTGTAATAAAACGCCTGGTGGCAAGAAATCGGGCAAGGATATTAATAAATGGTTATGCGAGAGTTCTGATTATGCATACCTCCTTGTAAGCACTCCATGTAATAATGATAAAGATCCAAATTGTATTTTCCCAGACCCGAATGCCGCGAATCCAAATATTACTTATTCCTATGTTGGCACTGACGATATTATATGTTATGCTGACAGCAGTGGTTCCACAGTCTATGTCTGTCAGAGTGCATCTGAATACTTAAATGCAGGGGATACTTCCACGAAAGAACAGACAGATTCCCAGTTGACGTGTGACAACCTGTCTGCTGCTTATAGAGACCTCAGTAATAATCTTTCTGTCTTAGCGAGTTCAGGGAGTATGGCACAAACATCGGCCATGCAATTGGCAAATATGCAGGCGACACTACAGGGCGTATACAATGTCTTGTGTGGTACTACTCAGACTATGGCAAGTTGCCCAACCCTTAAGACTCAAATCACGGCCCTGACCAATTCAATAAACTCTGGAAGTGCAACTTTGGCAAATATAATAAACCCGTATCAAATGGGCTTGACTTCCCGGACCAATTTAGTGGCACAAATGAACAGTATGGGCTGTACTATTCCAAAGTAACAGTGTGACGGTATATTTGATGGAATTTAACAACTAACCATTATTCAGGTTAGATACTGTGATGATAAAGATATTTGGAGTATCAGTATGGATACATAGTATATTCATACTCATACTCGGTGTTCTTCTTCTATTCCATTTGACTAAAGTCGATGTTAAAGAACCATACTTAGCCGCTACTGGGTCTGGTTCTGCTGGTTCTGGGTCTGCTGGTTCTGGGTCTGCTGGTTCTGGGTCTGCTGGTTCTGGGTCTGCTGGGTCTGGAAAAAGTGTTGCTTATAATTTAACGAATTGTGTTCCAGGTTCTACAAATACTCTTGGTTCAGGTTTGGTATTAAATGATTATGCAATTGGAACATATAGTGTCAATGACTGTCCCATATTAAATATTCAGATGAACACTTTAAAAGAACAGGCACAGGCATATTTGGCATCTTTTCAATCTACAAGTCTTCAAGACGTACAGGCCCATCTCTGTTCATTAAATATATCTTATCTGCAAACTGGCTGTAATGCAACAAACTCTACCCTAACATCTGGATCACAACTTATTAATTCTAGTTTGGGCTCTTACCTTGGCTCCTCTACTTCAGGCCCCCTATTTACCCCTGACAATATAATTACAGGAACTATGCCGCTAAATGTAAATCAAATCGTTACATCTGCGCCAGTTCCTGCCACTCTCAGAGTAGGTTCGCAAATATATTTAGGACAATATCCTACAAACTTTATTGGAGAGTTTTTAATAACAAATATTACAACTGGTTCTGCAGCAAGTGTTATAACAACATATTCAACTAATACTAAAGGTGCCATGACAAATGCTCCTATATTCTGGTCGACTCCCCTTGGAAGAAGTAATACGCCAGTGTTGAGATCTGCGAGTCGACAAACGGTAAATGCCGAGATTTATAATCAACATCGTTACATATACTTGCAGGATAAAGATTTACATTTCCCTACGGGAATATATGTTGGCTCACCCCTATATATTGCAAACTGTTCGACTACTGTTGGTCCATATGTTGCAGCTGCAGACCCCAAAGTTGATAGAATTCTTATTGGGCAATACGCAAGTTCTGGAGGAAGACCACTCGCAGCAGATGGCACATTTGCCGAACCAGATTTACTGAATGCATTTATATATAGTCCTATTTTTCCAAGACCAATAGTCCTTGCAATTAAAGAAGTATTTTATGCGGGATTAAATGGGTTGACAGCATCAAGTGCTTGTGCAAAAATAGGGGCATCTGTTGCAACACCTGCTCAATTTACCGTAGCGCAGGCGAACGGTCTACAATCCCGCTCTGGGCTCGCATATTGCTGGGGAAATAAGCCTCCACAGGCTTCTAGTATTGGGGCATATGCTTTTAATTCACAATCCTATAATGATAAAGTGGGTGTTCCATACGTCGCTGGGAATGATGTTTCATGTCGCCTTGGAACATTTTCTTACAATGGAGATTGTTTTCTATGTCCAGCAGGTCATTATTGCCCTGCCGGCGCAACAAATCCTAGTCAATGTCCAATTAATACATATAATTCTACAGCGGGCATGTCTTCTTTATCTGCGTGTATAATGTGTCCAGCAGGTAGAGTATGCCCCGTTGCAACGGATGTGCCTATTCCTTGCCCAGCTGGATTTTATTGCGAGGCAGGAAAACTTTTGGCAGCGTGTCCTGCTGGAAAATATAATAGTAATACTGGCGGTACTTCTTTAGCAAACTGCCTAGACTGCCCTGCTGGCAGTTATTGCCCAGTAGGCCCGCCGTCAAACTATGGATGCTCACTACCATATTCTGGAGCCAGTACCAAAGTTACATGTCCGCCTGGCGCAACATGTCCAGTTAATTCTACAAACTATCAACTATGTCCTGTTGGAACATACAAATCAACAACTGGCGGCGGCAGTATTGTTTATTGTACGCCGTGTAATCCTGGAACATATAGTTTGCCTGGTGCAACATCCCTTACCCAGTGTATATCATGTCCTGCTGGAAGTTACTGCCCTGGAGGTGCCGATAAAACAGCCTGTCCAGCTGGAACATATAATGCAGCCACTGGGGCAACGTCCCTTACCCAATGTAACTTGTGCCCTGCTGGAACATATAACGTGTCGACTGGATCCATATCTAATACTGCATGTATATACTGCCCTGATGGTTCATATAGTACTGCTATTGGAGCAACCTCTTCTACAACTTGCTCATTATGCCCTGTGGGAACATATAGTGTTCCTATAATATCAAGCACATATAATCCCACCTACACCAATAGCTGGGGTACTTTTGTAAATTACACTATAACTGTGACTGACATAACCCGCGATACAAGTAAATGCAATCAATGCCCTGTTGGAACATATAGTGCTGCTACTGGTGCAACGTCTTCTACAACTTGCTCGGCGTGTCCTGCTGGTTCATATAGCGCTGCTGCTAGTAGTGCATGCACAAGCTGTCCTGCTGGTTCATATAGCGCTGCTGCTAGTAGTGCATGCACAAGCTGTCCTGCTGGTTCATATAGCACTGCTACTGGTGCAACGTCTTCTACAACCTGTACCACATGCGCCCCAGGGACATATAGTATTGCTACTGGTGGAACTAGTGCAACATCCTGTATAATCTGTCCGATTGGAAAATACTGCCCAACCAGGGATGCATCTCCAGTAGAATGTCCCGCTGGAACATATAATGCGGCCACTGGTGCCACTACTTGCTCTCCATGCCCCGCAAATACATATAGTACTGCTGCTGCTGCAACATCTTCTACGACATGTCAACCATGCCCCGCTGGAACGCGCAGCGCACCTGGAGCATTTACTTGTACAATATGCCCTGCTGGCTATTATATGGAAAGTGGTACATGTACAGTGTGTCCTGTTGGCTATTATTGCTTGGGGATTTCAGAGAAAGTAGCATGTCCCGCTGGAACATATAACACAGCTACTGGTACAATGTCTTCTGCAAGTTGTATTGCATGCGCACCAGGGACATATAGCAGTACTCCTGGCACAAGTTCTTCCACAACTTGTACCGCATGTGCCCCAGGGACATATAGCACCGCTACTGGCGCAAGTTCTTCCACAACTTGTACTGCATGTGCCCCAGGAACATATAGCACAGCTACTGGCGCAAGTTCTTCCGCCACATGTGCCTATTGTTCCGCAGGAACATATAGCAGTACTCCTGGCGCAAGTTCTCCTGCAACCTGTATTACATGTGCTCCAGGAACATATAGCACAACTCCTGGTACAACTTCATGTACCGCATGCACCCCAGGGACATATAGCACTGCTACTGGCGCAACTTCTTCTGCGACATGTGCCTACTGTCCCGCAGGAACATATAGCAGTACTTCTGGCGCAACTTCTTCTGCAACCTGTTTATTGTGCCCTGCTGGTTCATACAGTGATAATATTGGCCGCGCCGCCTGTACCGCATGCGCCCCAGGAACATATAGCACAGCTACTGGCGCAAGTTCTTCTACTACCTGTACCGCATGTGCCCCAGGAACATATAACAGTTCTAGTGGTGCAACTTCTTCTGCAACCTGTAGTGCATGTGGCCCAGGAACATATAGCGCTGCTGGCGCCGGCACCTGTACCTACTGCCCCATTAATACATACAGTACTGCGACTGGTGCAACATCTTCTACGACATGTAGCAGTTCATGTCCACCTGGATACTACTGTCCCATAAATATAAATATTGCAACACCTTGCCCTGCTGGAACATATAATTCTTTATCTAATCAGAAAACTGCAACTGCCTGTCTAGCATGCACTACGCTAAATCCTACAACAACACAGGATACACCATACTGCCCTCCTGCTTCAATGACAAATCAAAATAAATGCCCCGTCCACTATGTATGTGCTCAAAACGGGGCGTGGGCAGTTGCTTGCTTAAATCCTTCAAATCCAGCCAATCCTACAGTACTCAGCTTTTGTGCTAATAATGCTAAATTTGGATGGGGGATTGCTGGAATTAATGCAATTGGATCAATTCCAAACGCTTACTTCTCGTGGCCCTATACATCAGCAACAGTGGCTTATATTCAAACCCCCACTTTACCATTGATTTAATGCGTTGTTCTCTAATACATTTACTGCGACCCATAGTAGAGGGTGGCACTAGATGCCTGTTGATTGGGAAGTGATTGTTCCGCTATTTCTATTAATATTACTTATAGCCTGTTTTCTCACCTATATATTTTATTATAAGAAGACCCCGAGGGACCAGCCAAAGGAGGGGTTTCAGGTCGCAAGCACAATAAATGGGAATGCAGCCGTGCTTTCGAATGCCACTTATCAAGCAATATACGGCAATATCACAGAAGTACAGGGTAGTTCCACGATATGGGGTTCATCCTTAGGAAGTCAGTCGCGCACTGGTGGGGCTACGAGTCTAAAATGGCCACAAACTCCTCTTGATTTTTCTTATGATTCTTATTGGGAATCCGAAATTCTTGCACAAAATGCCCTAATGAAATCAATTCCCTCTATTCCCCCACCTGATATGCCCTCAAGTATTGGCGCAAGTCTTGAAGATTTTGACCCATTGAATCCCGAGATTCCATGGGACCAAGATAATTCCGCAAGTAATCCAGACCCTTCTTCATGCACATGGGGAAAAGTACATCCAGAAGCATCCAAAAGCATTTTCCTGAAAAACTACTTGTTAAACTTGATACAAGCACCTGAACCGCCTGGATGCGAACCCAATTCAATCCCCTATTGTTATGCATCACCCATGTTAGGCGTACAAACAACCAATTCAGGTTGGGGGCACGTCCTCGAATATGGTGTGGACGGCCTCGGTTCCGCATATGCACAAAATAAAATGATGGATCCAAAGTTTATGGAATCATTAAGCAATTTACTCAAAAGACCCCCTGATGTTCCCAAAATAAGATCCATTTCCTTCGTTGCAGGTAAACTAGGACAAATGCATGCTTTTGCATTTGGAACAAAAGTTGTTGAAAATTCTCTTAACCGCGGCAGTGGCGCGGCAAATAAAATCGCAGCTATTACTGAAAAAATCGCAGTTGCAAAAGCAGAATTAAAAGTATCCATCGGGCCAATTTATAAGCTATTAATGGCTCCAGCAGATGCATGCGCGGCTGCATCTGGTGTAGCTGTTAAAGCAGCAATGTCTGCTACAGGCCCTCTCGGAGCAGCCATTGCTTTTGCAGTAGGCTTCGCTGTATGTACTACACTCTATGTACTGGCTGATTTGGTATTATTTGTATTAAATAATCTTATGATTATTCTTCTACTTGCCCAAACTATTGCTCCAATTCTAGTTGGAGGGGCCTATAAAACAGGAGGTGTGTGCCCAGATGGATTCCAAGAGTTACATGACTATATACCAGCGCAAGCACAAGGTATACTCGGTATATTCGTACCAGGATTTGGCGTTTTAGAATCTATATTTGAACCCTACCTTTGTTTTCAAAAAGACGGATGGCAAATTGTACTCAAACAACCTCCAAAAACTCCAGCCTTTATGGTCGACAGAACATTATCCCTCACATATCATGCAGACTGGATGACTAAAGAGAACTCCCAATCACCCGAACCATCCCTATATTATACTGTACTTGATCCGCCTCCAGCATGTTTTACAATGTATGTAAACTCAGATTTGGCAACTAGTGCCAATACATCTGATATTGTAAAATGGGCGTCTGGTAGTTCTCCAATCACTTCCGCCGCCGGTTCCGCCGGTTCCGCCGGCCAAAATCCTCTCCAACAGATGCTCTACGTCCAAAAATGCCCGAATGGCACTACCCCAAGTCCCGATGGGCACGCCTGCAATCAAATGTCATATAATATTACTCCAATACTGCCCACACTTTCTCCCTGCTTTACCGGTCAACAAGATGATGGTACAAACTGTATAACAACCGCTGGAACTGACCCCAGTTGTAGTGGAGGCAAAATTTCTTATGTTCCCTCCGCCATTTGGGATCCAGTATATGGCTACAATAAATTAATACAAACACCCTATATGTGTAATGGAATTCTTCAAACCATTCCAGGCACACCATATTTAAACCGCATGATATGTCCAGGCGGATATGAAACTAATGGAATAGATGAGTATCTCTGCTATCCTAAATGTACACAACCACCAGTAACCCCAATCGATACATGTAGCCCAGAAGCATTTACATATACACGAAAGGGGGCAACCTGCGTCGGCAGTATAAAAAGTAAAGTAAGAGAAATCAAATATGCATCAATGTCAAATGTTGTTCTAAACCAACCCTATAAACCGACAATGAATTTGAGCGAAATCAAGTTCCCCTATTGCGATTTTTCAAGCCCAATTATGCTTGACCGCATGGCCCAGTTTTATTATGACAATTCCTTCACACACCCCAGTACCACGCTTGATAATTCTGGAAATACCACCGTATCCGTACAATATATCACGAAATTCTATAGCGTAATTGCTTCTTCTGAAATGTCTTGCGATGTTATATGCGAAATTCTCTTCGTATCCTTTGACCTCGTAACAGGGGGCAACTATTCAAGCACGCGAGGTTGCGCTGCCTCTTATAGCACCGATAAAACCGGATGGAAAGGCTGCCCCTTCTGTTTCAGACGATTCTACTTTGTCCACGACCCCGCCGACCCACAGGGAGTCTTTACCGTAACAGGGTGCACGATGGGTGATTATACTGCATCAGCCGCCATGGTTCATTCTACCGACTTTTATGTGAATATTCCTGTAGGATTATCACCCCTTTCACGTGGAAATCGCGACCAGTTGGGCAAACCTTCTGCAAAAACATGGTTGGAAAATGACCATGCAGCAAGTATTGTTGACCCAGCAGCATTTGCACACAATTCAATGCAAGAAAGTTTCAATGTCCTCTTTGGAGTCGGCGGCTTTGCGGCTATGATGTTAGGGCAGCATTTAGCAACTGAAGGGGCAGCCATGGCCGGCGTCAGCGAAGCTGTAGCTGAAATAGTAGGAATTGCCTTTATGGTACTTTTTGGTGTAGCACAATCTTATGCAGAAGCCGCTCTTAATAAATTGGAACAATATCATATACCGCCAAACCAAATCGACGGCCAGAATGGGCAGTTTGTTGTCGGCATGAATAATATTTATCACACATTTACTCACAATGATTGGTGGACAATCGACCAAGGTCCTATATATGAAGCATCTGAAGGCTACGAACCAAATATAGAATGGTGCAGAACGTCCTATGTACCCGCAGAATATTGCGCCTATAAATACGTAATACGCGACATGGTGAATTATTATCACCTCGTAAGCCCCCTAAAACATATAAAACAAATCATGTTCATTGAACCGCGGGGGCTAAAACCAGGGTCACAGGGTTGCTACTATAAGTGGAAGGAAGTCGACTACGACCCCGTCACAAATCTAGAGGCAGATATTCTCCTAGACAAGGAAATTGTCATCCCAGTCACTATTAAAGACCATTCTACTTGCACATATTCAATGGTTCAGAATGGACAAAACTCGTTTAATACAAATGTTGCCGACCCCAATTTTGCAATAAGGTCTTATATAGACCCAACTTCAAAGACTACAATATACCCTACACGCAGATTAACCTATACATCTGACCTTAATGCGCGTTTTATTCGTATAAGACCGTCCCTATTAGGAGGCGATGGACGCTTGAATATTACACAAATAAAAGTGTATGATACAAGCGACAATCTTGTATCGTATAAGAAGATTGTCAATGCAACTTCAACACAACTTGGGGCCCTCCCTCCCGCGTCAGTTATAAATGGAAATATACATATTGGTACAAAGCTGGAACAGGTATGGCAGGCCGGCAGCGGCAAGGGCAGCAGCGGCAGGGGCAGCAACGGCAGCGGCAGCAGCAGCGGCAGCAGCAGCGGCGAATACATAGAAATCGACCTCAAAGATATGGTCGCAATATCCCATGTTGTATATTATGGTTCTTCTATACCCCTCCCATTAACAGGTACTGAAAAATGGCCAATAAATGCAGCAACTCTGGCTGCCGCTGCCACAACCGCAAATGCCGCCGCCGCCGCCGCCGCAGCAGCTTCCACCGCTTCTTCTGCCGCAGTAGGAGCCTCAAATCCCGTAGGCGCATGGCTAGATAATCTGAAGCAATCTATTGAAAATGCAGCTAATGAAACAAAAAATACTGTAACAAATGCTTTCGCATTAAACAGCTTTTCTGTAAGCAATCCTAATGCTGCACATGAGTTCCTTCCTCCGCCCCCTTCAAAACTTCAATCCGCCGCCGCAACCGCTGCAAGCGCCGCAGATGTAGCCCATACCGCCGCAGTCGCCGCCACTGCCGCCGCCACTATCTACAGGAATTATGGTGTAAGAATACAGTTCCTTTACAATAATTTAGATGATGAAGTTCCTATTTTTGAATATGCCTTGCCAACCGACGACCCGATTCAAACAGTAAATGTCTATAGTAGTGCCACAAATGTACCAATGTTTCCCGTATCTGGGGCCATTAATATTCCAAGACCACAGGGTACGGCAAAGTATCTAGGAGCACCCGATTGCCCCTATAAATGCGAGGACAAACCCGTCATAGACAGCCTCGTACAGCAATATAATTCACAAAACTCTGATTCGAAAATCATAGGAGTTCTCAATGGAACCACTGCGTCATCAGGGACGACGGGTTCTACACCTTCCTGCGAATATCAAGTAGAGCTCATCACAACTGACCAAAGCGGAGGATGGAAGGGCAGCCGCGGAAGCGAGCGTACAGCACAGTCGATTTCCCGCGAATATTTGACAATGACTCTGCAACCCAATATTGTAAGACCTGCTACAAATGTTTTTGGCAGATTTGTCGTCGTAACTCCCAGTTTTACCGGCGGAACAGTCCTTGAAATATCCAAATTACTCGTCTACACATATGATCGAACCGCTTGTGGTTCAACATGCCCCTCTCCAAAACTCAACTGCACCTGTATACAATATAAAAATAATTCTCAGAACCAGGCGGTGAGTTTCTACAATGCTATTATTTCTCTCGAATACAATCCAATCGGCGCACAATCTGTTGTTGATGGAACACAGACTCCTCAGGCCTATATAAATCCAAATCTCGCACCTCCCCTTTTTATTGCCGCGGATAATGACCCAGGGACTTTCTTTGAAGTAGACCTTGGCCAAAATATGGAAGTGTATCAAATAGTCTTTGTAGGACGGAGTGATGCTGACCGTACTCTTGGTGGTATAGTTGGAATAAATGTGCAAATCTTCAAAGACCAGCCCTCAAATGAAACGCATGCAACAGATGGAACATACCCTCCCGTATTTTCCACATCTCTTCCCACTGATGCCTGCACGCAAACAATAAATGTTGTCCCCATACCACAGTGCAGCTTTACATTAATGTCATCGGATAAAATGATTAAACCCGTATATATTCAGAAGGACTCACCGGCCTTTTCTGCCCCAGATACATCTGGCGGCATCTTCACTTTCAATAGTGTTATTGGTTCCCTGAAATCCCTTTGGAATACCATTCTTCCAGCCAGTGCCACGGACCCCGTCGCAAAAGCCACAGAAAGCATAATACAATCAGATAATCTCCTTGGAAAAATCCGTGATACGATTTCTACATCTGAAACCATTCTTGGAACAACAAATAAATGCAATGACCCCGCAATGCTAAAGCAAATGATGACCGCCTATAATATTCTGCATTCTCCTTCTCCCACAAAACAGTTCAGTGTAGAGAAGAAAGCGATAATTCAGATCCTAAAGGCCGGCCCATCCTCTCCCAATTCTTGCGACCTCCTCTTTGAAGAAACGTACGACAACTACGCAGACTATATTATTGATGCATCAGGGACTCGCACTGGAACAGACATTAATGCAGCCCGATTTGTGTTTACAAAGACGGACGGCAGCACCGGTATAAATAGCATTTCTATTTCTCCGGATTCAAAGTACATTTATGATATTAGTTCAAATGCTATAGGGATTATTTCTGACGTAACTATCTTGAATCCCATATTCCGAGGCCCTGCCGTTTCTGTTGATTGTAGGGACACCACAGTCGTGTCAGCAATGGTTGCTGCAATTAAACGGGCTGATACAATGGGTTCAATATATAGTTCAATCATCCAGACATTCCAAAGTTCTCCCCTTTCATGTGAATATACCATCTTGAAGGATATAACTGGCGAAACAGATGTAGAAACGTTTGTACGAGCAATCTTTACACTGCCCAAGACACTGGTTTCTGCCGTCGAATACTTTCCCGAGGATATTACAGAGATAGATAATCCTGTTACAAAATCAAAATCATATTTCTTCGAAGTGGATCCTAATACAAAAATTTACCTTCCCAACCTTTTTACATATGATGCTAAGCGTCCCTCCTCTCGTGTTAATAATGAGGCAATCAAGATTTAACTGCGAGTAAATACTTGCACTATATTTTTTCACACGCAATAATAGTTATTAATGCTTTATTATCGTCTAGGAGTATTGGTACTCAGTACCATACTCGCAGCCGGTATAGTTGTTATGGCAACTCGACATAAGGACGGATTTCAGGTGGGGCTTTCAAGCGGCTCCTATGTACTGCCGCCGCCCGCCAGCAAAGATGTTACACAGGGGAATTTCTGGAGTATAGTTGGTATTCAACAATCCACTGGTCGTACAAATACATTTAATACAGTCAAAGCAGGTTCCACGCATGCATCTAACATTCTTAAACTTATAACTCTCGTCTCTAATCCTAACTCATCGGATAAACTCCAAATAACCTTCTCCAACTATATTTCCATCTACGCCCTTGCAAAATATAACTATGATGCAGTAGCCGCCAGGTATGCTCTCTTACATAATTTCGATACACTACAGGACGAACTTGTGGCGAATGTTTCAGACCAGACCGCAAAGGGCTCTTTTTCTAAAGACCCGAAACAAAATTCCTGCAACCAGCTTAACACTATTGCCATGTCACTCTATGCAAAGACACAGGGCCTAGACGCGCAAATGGTCGATTTAAGCGGGACGGAAATCACGGCCGAAAAACTTCACGCGGAAAATCTCGGCCTGCAAAAATCAGTAGGTGCCGCCTGTGGTTCTTCTGCCGCATGCATAAAACTTGCCAGTCAAGATGAAACAGTATTTCCTCTACTTCACGAATATGACGCAGTAAACGAATCAATCGTTGACAATGGGACAAAAGTGCAAAACGCCCTTTCAACCGTTCTCCAGGCCTATAAGGCAATCCAGTGTTCACTCCCATCATCTACTACGACTCCTACCATTGATACGGTATTTTCAGACTCATATATAAATAATCTAGGCTTCATCGATACACAGCAACTGTCCGATAAACTGCAAGAACTCTCCACCTATTATGTCTCACCTGAAACGATTAAATACATCTCAAAACAACTTATTGCAACAAGCGAATATAAAACAAACTTGCAAACAACTGATGATTATGTCCTTGATATGAGCAAAACCATGAATAATATTGTGTCAATGACAATGAATCTTGCGGGGGGCAGCATGTATTACGACGAAAAAGGAGCGGCCGGATTTCGTACATGCCCCGCAGGATTTGTGTGCATTCAAACAATGGCAACACCTACTATATGTCCCGCAGGCTATTATTGCCCCCTTGGGACGGTTGATACGCCCGTACCTTGCCCTACAAACACATACAGCCCCCCTGGCTCATTTGCAGCGTCTAGTTGCACCAAGGCAATACCCGCAGGATATTTCCTTCAAACTGTTGAATCTTTTACAGATACAAGGGAAGGTTTCGCAACAAAAACTATTCTTGCCCCGTGCCCCGCTGGTTCCTACTGCCCCGTGAATTCCGTTTCTGCTATTCCATGCCCCATTGGCACGTATAATCCAAAGATTTCAGCAACAGAATGTATCAAAGCACCTGCCGGCTATTATGTTGATGCAACCGGTGCAACTAAATATACGGCATGTAACAAGGGCACATATAATCCCAGTACTGGTGCAACAACATCTAGCGCATGCCTTTCTTGCCCCACATCAACTTACTGCCCTTCAGGCGGAATGAGAATGTATAATACCTGCCCCCTCGGAACATTCAGTGGGACTAAAGGAGCAACGTCAAGCAGTGTCTGCACTCCATGTGCACCAGGGACATATGGTATTGGCCTCATTGCAAGCCAATCTCAATGCCTTTCATGTCCTATCGGCTCCTACTGTAATGGAGGAACTGTTATAGAGTGCCCAGCTGGCATGTACTGTCCTTTGCAGGCATCGAGCCCCACCCCCTGCCCTGCCGGCCTCTATGGAAGCGATACGGGCCTTTCAAGTCCTGCCTGTAATGGTCCCTGCCAGGCGGGATACTACTGTAATACTGGTGCTACAAGTTCCACACAACAGCCGTGCCAGGAAGGATACTATTGCCCAATTGGTACATATTCTACATGCCCTGCTGGAACTGCTTCGTGCCCTACTGGGGCTGGCGCCCAACTTCAACAGGCATGCACACCTGGGACTTACTGCCCCACTGGTTCCTCTAGTCAAACAAAATGCCCCGCTGGAACATTTAATAACACTTCCAGTGGCACAAGTCTTTCTGCATGCATACCTTGCAGCGCTGGTTCCTATTGCCCAGAGGGTTCTGTAAATCCCACCAGTTGCCCAACAGGGACATTTAATAGTAACACAGGTTCTTCTTCTAGTGCGGACTGTATCCTGTGTGGCCCAGGAACTTATGCATCAACAACAGGAAATCCTTCATGCCCCCCATGCCCAGTTGGCCAATATAATACAACAACTGGTAATACGTCATGCCTACAATGTCCTGCGGGAACATATCAAAATACACCAGGATTAAATTATTGCCTTTATTGTTCTACAAATACAATGTCTAGACCAGGCCAAAGTACTTGCACTACCTGTACTGCCGGCATGTATTGCCCTGGCCCCCCTGCCTCAGCAGGAAATTTCTCAGGCAGCACGAATCTTTCCGCTGGAAGTGGTGGAGCCTTATCGTGCCCCCCTGGAAGTTACTGCCCTGGTGGGGTGAGTACACCACTTATATGCCCTATTGGTAATATATGCCCAGATACAGGAGGGTCGATGCCCCTTCCCTGCCCCCCTGGCAAAGTATGCCCAACACTTGGAGAAATCACTCCAATTTCTTGCCCTGCTGGTACTTATTTAGCGGAATCTTCTGTTACATCACTGCAATCATGTCACTCGTGCTGGCCTGGAACATATAGTGCCTCACCTGGGGCCCTGATATGTACACTCTGCCCCCCTGGAACATTTTCTATAAAAGCAGGGGCAACTTCTTGTATCCCCTGTGCAGCAGGCAAATATCGTACTGCTGGTACAGAAGCAGAAAATAATGTAATAAAATCATATTCAGAACTTGAGTTTAGGAAAGATATGCCAGAATTTAATAATTTACTCTTTAATATTAATGATACTGTTATAATGTATGGTCGCATGTTTGCATGCATTCAACAGTTTTATAATGATGGAACTGTTGGTCTAACTGATACGCAGTACTGGCAAGAATTAAAAAATCCCTATTATTCTCTACCTTTTGATGCAAGTACAATTCGAACATTTTCGGGCACGCCTTCGAATAATTATTGGTCATGGGGCCCAGGTATTATTGTTATAGCAAATTCCTATTTATATATTGTAAATAAGGCATTTAATTATGACACGAATTCAACTGTAGCATCCGAAAGAAATTTTCGCTGGGATCTCCTAAGTAGGGTTGATACACCTGGACCTACTGTTTTTAGAAGTGATACTAATGGATTAGCACTAAATATGCAATTTAATCTAGGCGATAGTATAATTATTAATAAATATGGTTTAAATACTGTTATATATAGATGTAAAAAGTCTTTCCTTCACGACGGGCTAATTGGTGTAAATAATACGCAATACTGGATGCCTATCACTTTGAGCATTATGCCTGGTACTTCATGCAGTAGTACATGTGGCCCTGGAACCTATAGCGCGCCTGGCGCGGCCACTTGCTCACCGTGCCCTATTGGTACATATAATTCCAGTTCTGGCTCAGCTGGTTGCAGTTATTGTCCTACGGGAACCTACAGCACAGTCATTGGCGCAACTTCTTCTACATCTTGTACTCCATGCGCGCCAGGTGGCTATTGCCCTGGTCTTCCAATAGGTGCAGGTAGTATGTATACTGGTAGTACGAGCCCTGTAGCACAAGGGTCTGGCGGGGAGATTGTGTGCCCTGTTGGATATGCCTGCCCTGCTGGGGTAAGTACATACACAATATGTCCTATTGGAACGTATAGCCCTGCTGGTGCCACTACCTGTACCACATGCGCCCCAGGGACATATAGTACTGCTATTGGCGCAGCTTCTTGTATAATCTGTCCGATTGGAAAATACTGCCCAACTACAAATACATCTCCACTAAGTTGTCCCGCTGGAACATATAGTGTGGGTGGTGCCACTACTTGCTCTCCATGCGTTGCTGGAACATATAATGATACTGCCGACGGAACAGCTTCTTCATCGTGTAAAACATGTGCTGCTGGAACATATAGTGTGGGTGGTTCAACTTCGTGTACTAGATGCCCTGCTGGCACATATAGCATGAGTCAAGCAAATACCTGTACTCTATGCCCTGCCGGCTCATATTGCCCAATGATTGGCGACCCCCTTGGAAACGGATGCATGGCACTAGGAACGGCTATTCCAAATTTACGATTATACACTCAAGCAGAATGTACTACTTTAGGGGGGTTATGGAATCCATCTTCTGTTTGCTTGACGCCTGGTGCAAATTCTGCAGACTCTACAACATGGATAAGCACAAAATGCGCACCATTAAATTCTTTAAGCCAGGCAGACATTCAAGCGTCTCTGATTCCACCCCCTAAACAATGCCCAACT